>JAEEGL015801899.1_pt1 | contig 21650 bp, 19 predicted proteins | sample 9134231 | NCBI WGS metagenome assembly JAEEGL01 (sample SAMN16246548, study PRJNA631951) | gut metagenome | biome: gut microbiome; feature: rumen; material: fiber-attached | host: Bos | place: Iran: Karaj | collected 2018-10
AAGGTGATTTTGACTCATATAGAAATACATATCTAGGATTTATCTTCCAGGAATACAATATTTTAGATGAATTTAATGTAGGTCAAAATATTGCTTTAGCTATTGAATTACAAGGCAAAAAAGCTACAAGTGAAGAAATAAATAGAATATTAGAAGAAGTAGATTTAAAGGGCTATGGTTCAAGAAAGACTAATGAGTTATCAGGTGGTCAAAAACAAAGAGTAGCTATCGCTCGTGCTTTAGTTAAGGATCCTGATATTATCTTTGGTGATGAACCAACAGGAGCACTAGATTCAAAAACAGGTTTAGCTGTATTTGATACATTAAAAAAGCTAGCTGAAAAGAAATTAGTAATTGTTGTATCTCATGATAGAGAATTTGCAGAATTATATGGTGATAGAGTAATTGAACTTGCCGATGGTAAGATCATTTCAGATATTGAAAAAGTTACAGTTGCTGGTGATAAGAAAAGTGAAGGTGTAACTTTAATTGATCAATCAGTTTTAAGAGTAGAAAAAGATTATGAATTAACAGATGAAGATATGGCTGTTATAAAGAAGTATCTTAATGAGAAGAAGGATCAAGAAAGATTAATTTCTTTAGATGATTCTGTTAATGGTGCTTTTAAAAGAATCACAAGAATTGATGATTTTGGTAATAAAGAATCATTTAGAGCAACTGATGAATCAGCTATTGTTAATAAAGATGAAGAATTTAGAGCAATTAAATCTAAATTATCTTTAAGGAAATGTTTTAGAATTGGTGGTTCAAGCTTAAAAACTAAACCATTTAGATTATTAATTACAATTGTGCTTGCTATTACAGCATTTGCAATGTTTGGTTTAGCTGATACTATGGGAAGCTATGATAAGGTTATGTCAACGACTAAATCAATTAAGGATTTAGGTAATGATGCGATTGCGCTTGAAAAATCTGTCTGTTTTAAATGGGATGAAGATGATAATTATTTTAGTAGAAGAACTTTAGCATCAGATGATTCAGATCTTGAAGTATTAAAACAAAAATATAATCTTGATTTTCAGGGTGTTTATAATTTAGATTCTAATAATGATTCTTTATCATTCTATAATAATATTGGAAGCACTGGAAAGGATATGTATGGAGTTACTCAATATGTATCATATGCCTCTGGTTTATATGTTTCTAATTTTAGCAATGTAACAAGTCTTGGATATGAAATAAATGGTAATTATCCTTCACATGAGGGTGAAGTTGCTATTACAAGAATGATGTATGAAACATTCAAAAAATATGGTTATGTTGAATCTGACAATAATAAATCATATGATAAATTAGTTAAGTTAGAAGCTAATGATGTTACTGAGAATAATATTATTGGCAATACTCTTTCTTTCTATTCTAATGGTTACCAAAAGCTATTTAAAATTACAGGTATCATTGATACACACTTTGATAGAAGTGGATATTCTAAATTAGATGAAACAGCCTCTGGATTCGCTGATGGAATTGGTTTATATATGCTTAAGAATCAATTTGATGCTGATTATAAATATAGTTACTCATCATTATTATTCACTAATCAAGCAACAATAGATTCTTTAAATGTAAGTAGCTCTAAGAATGTTTATGGAGAAGTAGAAAGTGAAGGTTACCGTAGTTCCTTTAATTATGTTTCTAAAATAGCAGATGATGCATTATATATTGGTGCTAAGCCTATGTATAACTGGCAAATTGCTGTATCTTTTAATGCATTTAATTTAGAGGATTTTAGAAATGCATTAAATGTATCTATTTCACCAGTAACAGCATTTAATATAATATATGGCCAAGAAATGACTGTTCAAGAATATACTATTGATAGATTAAGTGATGCAGTTAATTATTTATACAATGGACATGATTTTAATCAAATATATGAATTATTAGTGAAAAAGAATGACGCATATGTTAATAATCTATCATATGATGACTTCATTAAAAAGCTTAGAAATTCAATTTTAACACCTAGTAACTTAGAGATAATGGGAAATGTATTTAGTACTGAAGAAATTAATATGTCTCTTAGATATAATGACTTCTTAAGATATAGAGAAAAGACTTTATTAGATAATGAAAAGGTCACAGTTGTAGGTATTGTATTTGATGATCAATATAGTGAAAATATTTATTTAAATGATGCTTTATATGATTCAATCGAAAGTAATAATGGTAAATATTCATTTGTAATTGCTAAAAATCCAAAGGATGATAGTTTAATTAAGAAAATGGTGGAAGATACATATAAGGAATTAGGGGAAGATGAAATTAATTATATAGTACAGAATGCTGTAATGCCAGCTTATGAATCAATTAATAGATTAGTAGAAGATCTAGCACAAGTATTCTTATATATAGGTATTGGATTTGCAGTATTTGCATCATTAATGTTATTTAATTTCATTACTATTTCAATTTCTTATAAGAAGAGAGAAATTGGTATATTAAGAGCTGTTGGTGCTAGAAGTAAGGATGTATTTAATATATTCTTTGCTGAATCATTCATTATTGCAATGATTGCATATACATTCGCAATTATCACAACATTTATTGTTTCTAGTATCATTAATAATTCATTAGTGAGTGAATATTTCTTAAAGTTCACATTATTAACTCCAGGTATAAGACAAATATTATTAGTATTAGCAGTAAGTATTGGAGTAGCATTTATTTCAACATTTATTCCAGTATATAAGATTGCTATGAAGCGACCAATTGATGCTATTAGGGATAGATAAAAAAGTAGTATAAATTTAGCTTATTTATAAATAAAAGTCCGAATTTGCTCATGTTTTATAATAATAGTATGATAATGTAAAACATACTTGACTTTTTTAAAACTTTCAATATAATAATAATTGTAAAAGCTAATTTTTCTTTTTTTGATTTTTATAATATAGCAGTATGAATTAGTTACCATGGCTTATAGCTGTGGTAATTTTTCATTAAGAAAGGTGAAATAAGAGGTGTAAATATATGGCATGTACAACAATTTTAGTAGGTAAAAAGGCTAGCTATAATAATTCAACAATGATAGCTAGAAATGATGATGGCTTTTTTGATGTAAAAAAGCTTATTGTAGTTAATCCAAAGGATCAACCAAGAAAATATAAAAGTAAAATAGCTCATTTAGAAATTGAATTACCTGATAATCCAGTTTCTTATACAGCAACTCCATCTGTTGATGATAAGCGTGGTATTTGGGCCGCAAATGGTATTAATGCTTATAATGTAGGAATGAGCGCAACAGAAACAATCACATCTAATCCTAGAGTATTAGGTGCTGACCCATTAGTAAAATATATTCCTGCAAAGAATAAAAAAGAAAAGGATATTCCTGGTGGAATTGGAGAAGAGGATTTAGTTGTTTTAGTATTACCTTATATTAAAACCGCTAAAGAGGGTGTCTTACGTTTAGGCTCTTTACTTGAAAAGTATGGTACATATGAGGCAAATGGTATTGCCTTTAATGATGAAAATGAATGCTGGTGGTTAGAATCTATTGGTGGACATCACTGGATTGCAAGAAGAGTTAAGGATGAGGAATATGTTATTATGCCAAATCAATTTGGCTTAGATAGATTTGATTTAGATGACGCATTTGGAGATCAAAAAGAAAATCTATGTTCACCCGATTTAAAGGAATTTATTGAAAAGAATCATTTAGATTGTAATAATAATGGTGTATTTAATCCAAGAAATGTATTTGGTTCTCATTCTGATTCAGACCATGTCTATAACACACCTAGAGCTTGGTTTATGGGAAGATATTTTAATCCTACAACTTATAAGTGGGATGGAGATAATGCTGATTTTAATCCAGAAAGTGATAATATTCCTTGGGCTTTAGTACCAGAAAGAAAGATAACAGAAGAGGAAGTTAAATATATCCTATCTTCATATTATCAAGGAACTCCATATAATCCTTATCAAAAGGCTGATAATCCTAAGAAGGGAATTTATCGTCCTATTGGAATTTCAAGAACTGGTGTTATGGCAATATTAGAAATAAGAGATTATGTACCTGATGAAATAAAGGCAATTGAGTGGATTTGTTTTGGTTCTAATGCCTTTAATTCTGCACTTCCTTTATATGCAAATGTATCTAAGATGCCTCAATACGTAAGTAATGTCAGCTTAGATTGTGATACTAATAATTTTTATTGGTCTAATAGATTAATTGGATGTTTAGCCGATAGTAATTTTGGTACTGCAATTCAGCATATTGAAAGATATCAGGCTGCGATTATGAATGAGGGTACAAAATTAATTAATGAATATGATAAGAAGTTCATTGAAAGTAAGGATATTAAGGTGATTGCAGAGGCAAATGAGAAATTATGTGCTATGGCAAAAAGAGTCACTACTGACACTTTAAATAAGGTTTTATTAAATGCCTCACAGCACATGAAAAATGGATATTCTAGATCTGATAACTAATGACATATATAGAATTTATGTTATAATTGTTTTAGGATGTGATATATCATGAAGGGTTTTTTCATTGCTTTGTTAGGTTTAATTGGTAGAATAGCCGCGTTAGTAACAATTGGATACTTTTTCTTCATTTATTTAAAGTGTGTTGTAATTGATAAGTCTGATTTAGTATTCTTAGTAGATAATAAGCAATTTGTTATTTATTCAGGTATCATTATTGGTGTTGGCTCATTATTTAGCTTAATAGATGCTTTAAGAAAATTATTTAGTATTAGATTCTTAAAGGGATTAATACTATTAATCATTACAGCGGCTTTTGTGGCTGCGTATTGGTTTATGTTTAACCATATACCATTTTAGTCTTAAGTTAAATCTTAAGACTTTTTTCTTTATATGGTATTGGTTAAAGGTGAGAAATTTGATATAATTTAAATAGTTTTTGATAGGAGAATAGAAATATGAAAATTAAAGATGTCGATTTTGAAACATATTTAAGAAATTATCCTGATGAGAATGGTTTCTTTAAAAATTATGGAGGAGCATATATTCCTGATGAATTAAAGCCAGCATTCGAAGAAATTACAAAGGCTTATCAAACAATTTGTCATTCATCTCAATTCATTAATGAATTAAGAAGAATTAGAAAGGAATTCCAAGGAAGACCAACTCCTGTATATCATTGTGAAAGTTTATCTAAGTACTGTGGTGGTGCTCAGATTTATTTAAAGAGAGAAGATTTAAATCATACTGGTGCTCATAAGATTAATCACTGTATGGGTGAAGGCTTATTAGCTAAGTTTATGGGTAAAAAGAAGATCATCGCTGAAACTGGTGCTGGTCAGCATGGTGTAGCACTAGCTACTGCGGCTGCGTATTTTGGCCTAGAATGCGATATTTATATGGGAGCGGTAGATATTAAGAAACAAGCTCCAAACGTTGCTAGAATGCGTCTTTTAGGCGCTAATGTTGTTGAGGTAACTGATGGTCAACAAACATTAAAGGAAGCTGTAGATGCCGCATTTAATGCATATTTAAAGGAATATAAGGATTGTATTTACTGTATTGGTTCTGTAGTAGGTCCTCATCCATTCCCAACAATCGTAAGAGATTTCCAATCTGTTGTTGGTATTGAGGCAAAAGAACAATTTAAGGAAATGACAGGCTTACTTCCTGATGTCATTTGTGCATGTGTTGGTGGAGGTTCAAACTCTGCTGGTTTATTTATCCCATTCTTAAATGACCCTGTTGATATTGTAGGTGTAGAACCACTTGGTCGTGGAAAGAATAGAGGAGATCACGCAGCTAGTATCACTTATGGTAGTGAAGGTATTATGCATGGTTTCAATTCTTTAATGTTAAAGGATGAAAATGGAGACCCTGATTTAGTGTATTCTGTAGCTTCAGGCTTAGATTATCCATCTGTTGGTCCTGAACATGCTTTCTTACATGATTTAGGAAGAGTAAAGTATGATACTGTAACTGATGATGAGGCTTTAGAGGCATTCTTCACATTATCTAGATTAGAAGGTATCATTCCTGCCATTGAATCATCTCACGCTGTAGCTTATGCAATGAAGCTTGCAAGAACTACAAAGAAGACTGGTACTATCCTTGTTAACTTATCAGGTAGAGGTGATAAGGATATGGATTATGTTATTGAAAAATATGGTGTTGATTGGTTAGAAAAGCACAATATTAAATTACCTAGATAATAGATAGCGCCATTTGGCGCTTTTCTTTTTCTTTAAAAAAATGTTATAATTTTAAAAGTAGGTTGGTATTATGGATGGATTCAAATTTGTTTCAAAAAATGAATATTTAAGCATTAAAAATAGAATAGCTGAATTAATATTATTTGTTCAAAATGAAATTAGACATGAATTTACTTTTAATTTTAAATTCATTGGACCATGTCAAAAGAACATGGTAACGATAAATGAATCTAAATATATAGGTTATGATTTTAATGTAAGATTTTATATTAATGATAATATAAGAAAAGCAGAGGAAGTAAAGAAAATATTTATTGATGCTATAAAACTATATTTAAAGACTAATGGTAATGATGAATTAGTTGATGATTCTAATACAATTAGAATAAATATATTTGATGAAAATTATTTAGTTTTAAAGCATAGCTTAGATATAGAAATAGTAAGAAAAAATGAATTAGATGAAATCCAATTCATAAAAAAGAAGAATAATACCTATACCTGGGTAAAAGAAACAAGTGGTAGTTTATCTTTAGATGAAAAATATGATTTATTAATAGAATGTGGATTAAAGGATTTTATTAAATATCAATATATTAAAAGAAGAAATAATGAGCCTACAAAAAAATCAATGATTATATTTGAGGAATGTATCGCAGCTATTTATCATGAATTTTATGATAATGATAGAAGCTTTTTATAAGAAAAAAGGAGATTTTTAGAAATCTCCTAATTTTTTTATAATAGATTTTCTGAAATGACTAAATCGCCATCATCGATATGCTTTTCAAAATCTTCTAAATTATATGGCTTACCAAATAGATAGCCTTGTAATCTTCCACATCCAATTTTTGTTAAGAATTCAGATTCTTCCTTAGTTTCAACACCCTCAGTTAAGGTATTAATACCAAGTCTATTAGATAATTGAATAATACAATCGATAATGTCTTTACATTTTTCATTTGTATCAAAGTTTGATAAGAATCTCATATCAATCTTAATAACATCAAATGTAAAATCCTTTAATACATTTAAAGAAGAATAGCCAGAACCAAAATCATCTAACCAAATACCATAGCCTAGTTTCTTTAAATCAGTAATATTTGTATTTAATGAATCTTGGCTATTAGTTAATGCACTTTCTGTAACCTCAACATGGATAAATTCTCTTTCAAGATTATATTTTTTAATTGTCGCCTCTAAAGTTCCAATAACATCCATTAATTCAAAATCTAATCTTGAGAAGTTTAATGATACAGGAACAATCTTTCTTCCCTTATCTATTGCCTCTCTCATATTACTACATACACAATCAATAATGCATTGATCTAGCTTATGAATTAATCTTGTATCCTCAAGTACAGGTATGAAATCTGCAGGAGATAAGAAGCCATATACTGGGTCAATCCATCTTGCAAGTGCCTCAGCTCCACATAATTCATGATTTTGTGACCATACAACTGGTTGATAATAAGCTTTAATCCAACCATTTTTAATTGCTTGATCTAAATGATTGATGATATATTGACGCTTACTAAATTTTAAATCTAATGTATCATCATATTCTAAATAACTAATTTGTGGATTCCTCTTTATTAATCCACAGGCATATCTTGCCTTATCGATAGCTTTTTCTGGCATTTCTCCTTGTTTTGGAATATATCCACCGACCTTAAGAAGAACGAATAAGCCGCCAACAGATTTTTTAACTATATCATCTAATGTTCTAAGCTTTGTCTCTAATCTTTCATTTCTTGTAAATATTACGAAATGGTCATCTGATTGTCTAGCAACTAAGTCGTTAGGGAAAGAAGAAGCGAATTTATAAGCTATATCTCTTAATACTCTATCTCCTTCATCAAAACCTTTTTGATCATTAATTGTTCTAAAGTTTGCTAGATTAATGAATAAATAAATATGCTTTTTAAATCTATCTGGGAAAATCTTTTGAGTCTTATCAATTTCGCTTATTAAGTAATTTACATTATGAATATTAACTAAGCGGTCATAAACAGCATCATGAATTAATCTTTCATCTTTTTTAGCTTCAGTTACACGCTGTTGATAAATACTTATCGTAATCATTGTTAATGATATTAAGTATGTAATATAGTTAATTCTATCAGCGTCTAAGAATTCTCTTCCATCATATGTATCTAGGAAGTATGCAAATAAGGTGAAGATACCAACTAGCAATGTAATAGAAATATATGGTTTCCAAATTAATAAGCATGCCGCGAAGATTACCATTGTTAAGAAACATGTAATCATCTTTATCTTTTCTATATTAAAGCCTGGATTTGTAACATCTGCTATATGTGCAAAATCTGAATATCCTACTTTAATACCGAATAGAAGACATACAAGTGCGAAACATGTAATTGTTATAATTGATAATATTGTACTATTTTTACCTTGAAACTTTTTATATAATGTATTACCAATTAATGTCGCTCCAAATACTGGCATAGATGCGTATACTAAGACAGTAGTTACCTTATTAATTTTTGTTCCGGTAATATGCTCAGGTATTAACCATAATATCCATAAGATACATAATGAACCTAAAACTAAATTAGTAATGAATGCCGCTTTAGATTTACTGCGTCTAACATAAAATAGTGCAAACATGAACATTGCAAGTGCACACATTATAAATAAGAAGTATAAGGATGTATATGAAAATATTAAATCAAATCTAGAAGTTAAACCAGCTTCTTCATATGTGTTCCAAAGTGGAGCGATATATTTCCTGATTTGTCTAATTATCATCCATAATTCTAGTACCATTACAATAAATGACATATAAATACTACTTTTGATATTTACGTCATTTAAATATGTTCTAACATATTTGGAATTTCTTCTAAAACCTAAGATATCTCTTACGAAATCCCACATTTTCTTAAGAACGGCCATTAAAACCCCTCCAAACCATTTGAAATGAAACCTTGAATTTATTATATCACAAATTTGTTTTATTTTTTTGAAAAAGTAGTTTTAGAATTATAGAAATTTTAGAAAAAGATTTAAGATAATTATTTTAATCTTAGTGTTTATGCTAAAGAATAAGTAATTACAATATAAAACCGACATTGCACATACTCCAAAAATAGAAAAGGGATAGTTGCCTATCCCTTTTTCTCATAAAACAGTTATTGCATGTCTTTCGACACTTATATTTTAACACATAGTGTTGATTTGTTTATTTCTTTAATTCTTGTAAATAATGATTTACGCTATGTGCCGCTACATTTCCTTCACCAACTGCTTTAGCATATTGATATGGTCTTCCTGTACAATCTCCGGCAGCGAAGACACCTTTTAAATTTGTAGCACATAATCTATCGACAACGATATGTCCATCCTTATCCTCAAGCCCTGGAACTAAAACAGAAGGGGAGATAGAAGCTTTTAGCATAAATATACCATCAGATTCTAATGTAGTACCATTTAAATCTAAAAGCATTCTTTTATTTTCTTTTCTAATTTCCTTAGGCATTCCTTTAAGAATTGTTACATTATCTAGATTAATTTCAACATCCTTATATAAAGGAATTAAATTAACTTTATTAGCTAAAGAAGCTAAATAACTGATTTCTCCTTCAAATTCCTTAGAAGAAGAAACTATAGATATTTCCTTGCCCTTATATAAAAAGCCATCGCATGTAGCACAATATGATACTCCCTGACCCAATAATTCAATTTCACCTTTAATTGGCTTTACAGTTTCAACACCTAAGCCTAGAATTATAGATTTTGCCTCATATGTATCAGTCCCACATAATACACCATAATGAGTACCTAAATCATAAACACCAGTTACTTGCTTATCTAGGATTTCAATTTCCATATCATTTAGTTGCTTAGCAAAAGCTTCCTTCATTTCTTTTCCTGATACAGAAGATAATCCAGGATAATTTCTGATTTTTTCGGCAGAATTGATCTTAAAAGATAAATTCTTAGGTCCAATAAGTAGGAAATTCTTATTTAATTGTTTAAGTGTTAAAGCAGAAGAAATACCTGCCGCACCTGTTCCTATAATTATTGAATCATACATGGATATCACCTCTCTTACTTTACTAATTCAGCAATGCACTCTCTAATTTTTTCCATTTTATCTACTGGTTCAAATCTAGCAACAACGTTACCTTCTCTATCAACTAAGAACTTAGTGAAATTCCATCTAATTTCATTGTCTTTAGCATGACTAAACTTTTGTAACATGCCCATCTTTAAACCCTTGCCCTTATATGGACAAGCATCCTCAAGATATTTAAATAGATCACACTTATCAGGACCATTTACTAATACTTTCTTAAATCTCTTGAATGTAGTGTCATACTTTAAAGAACAGAATTGATTGATTGCTTGATCATCTTCCTTTGCTTGTTCAGCGAATTGATTACAAGGGAAGTCTAATACTTCAAATCCCTTTTCCTTAAATTCTCTATAATATGCCTCTAATTCCTTATATTGAGGAGTAAAACCACAGCCTGTAGCTGTATTTACAATTAATAATACTTTTCCTTCATACTCTCTTAAGTTTTGACAAGAACCATCTTGATTTAATACATTAATTTCATAAAATTTATCATTCATATTTATATACCTCTCTATCCTTTACTTTACTAATTCTCTAACCTTAGCCTCAGGAATGAAGCCAACGCACTTATTTACTAATTCATTATTTTCAAATACTAATAATGTAGGAATTGCCTCGATACCATACTTTTCAGCAACATCATCATTTTCATCTAAGTTAACCTTTACTGTTGTTAAACCATCAGTTGTATCTGCAACCTTTTCTACTACAGGTCCTAGCATTCTACATGGACCACACCAAGGTGCCCATACATCTACTAATACCTTTTGATTATTTTTTATTACCTCGCTTAATTCAGCTAAACCATTAATTTCTTTTACCATTACTTACACGCCCTTTCAAATTCGATTGTTTGCAATTTGTTTTTGCAATTACATTGTACACAATTTAATTATCCTTGTCAATAGATTGTACACAATTTTTTTGATAAATTTTATGAAATTAGTTTTTTTGTTTATAAAACAAAAGAAGTATATAAAAAAGCTCGCGAGGAGCTTAATTATTTAAATTATTTAGAATTTTGTATAAAACCTTATATAGTAATTGTGCTTCTTCAGTAGATAAAGAAATACAAGTTCCAATGCTTTGAGGAACAGTTAATGCCTTATCTCTTAGATCCATTCCCTTATCTGTAACACTTATAATTAGATTTCTTTCATCGTTATTATTTTTCTTTCTTTCGATATATCCCTTATCCTCTAATTTTTTAAGAAGAGGAGTAAGAGTACCAGAATCTAAATATAAGTATTCACCTAGATGCTTAACATTAAGTGATTGATGTTCCCACATAACCATCATACAGATGTATTGTGTGTATGTTAGATCTAGCTCATCTAAAAATGGTTTATATTTTCTTGTAATCTCTTTAGCGGCTGCGTAAAGAGGGAAGCATAATTGGTTTCCTAATTTTAGTGAATCATACTTGTCCATAATAATAAACTCCTATGAATTCATTATAACATAAATTGAATTTTTGGAAAGATTTTGAACAATAAAATTTTATAAAATCTAATTTATTTAATTTCTTTCACCTTATTCCTATTGACTTAGTAGGAAAAGGGAGTATAATGTGAATTATAAAAAAGGAAAGGAATGATTGTTTTGAAAAACCACATGTTTAATAAAATGAATAATTGTTCTTTTAATATTTCTTTTTTATATAAGCTTTTAGGGGCTTAGCCCTTTTTATTTTACTTACAAGGAGGTCTAGATTATGAATGTTGTTTTATTTGGAGATTCAAATACCTATGGCTATAACCCATTAGGTGATAGATATGAAAATAGATATGCATCTATATTAAAAAGACAGTTCTTAAATAAAATTAATATTTATGAAGAAGGTTTAATTGGTAGAACTACCATTTATGATGATTTAAATAGACCAAACAGAAGGGCTATAGATGATATTGATATTATTTTATCTAAATACAATAAAATTGATTTATTAGTAATAATGCTTGGAACTAATGATTATAAGACTTTAAATGCTAGAAGTAAAAATGATTTAAGATATGGCATGGAAAGCTTATTAAAGAAGGCTAAGAAATTAAATGTTGAAAATATCTTATTAATATCACCTATTCATTTAGCCGAAAATATTTCTGAATTAGATAAGGAATATGATCATGATTCATATTTATTATCACTTGATGGTGTGCTTGTATATGAAGCTTTAGCAAATGATTATAATACATTATTCTTAGATGCCTCTAATTATGCTAAGCCTGGAATTGATGGTGAACACTTAGATGAGGTTGGCCACCTTTCTTTAGGTAAAAGAATTGCAGGTGTAATTGAAGGATTATGGAAATAATCAAATATAATTATGAATCATATTTAAAAAATGCCTTTATTGAAATGAATAAGGGATGGATAGAAAGATTATTTAAATTAGAGGAAGAGGATTTAAGAGTTTTTTCTAAAATAGATGATTATATTAAAGATGGTGGAAATATCTATTTTACTTTAGATAATAATCTACCAATCGCATGTATAATGGTACTACCATTAAATAATGATACATGCGAAATAGTTAAATTTGCAGTTAAAGATGGATATGCTAATAGAGGTGCTGGCTCATTTGTATTAAGATATGCAATAGATGAAATTAGAAAGAAATATAAAAGAGCTATTATTGCCACTAATACAAAATGTAAAGAGGCAATCCATTTATATTTAAAATATGGTTTTAAGGAGTATAAGACAGATAATACCTATGGCTTTAATAGAGTAGATATTTGTTATGAATTAAATTTTATGAAGGAGGATTAGAAAATGGAATTTGAAACATTGTGCTTACATGCAGATAATAATATAAAAGATGAATGGGGCACATTGAGTATGCCCATTTGTCAAAGTGCGACTTTTGTTCATAAAAGTGTAGATGATAATGGTGAATATAGTTATTCAAGATTATCTAATCCAACAAGAAGTCATTTAGAAAATACTATTAGAAGATTAGAAGGAGGTTCTACCTGTATTGCCTTCTCGTCTGGCATGGCTGCTATAACAACTGTATCTAAATTATTTAAAGGTGGAGACCATATTATAGCAAGTGATGATTTATATGGTGGTGCTTTAAGATTATTTAGAAATTTTAGTTTAGTTGATGGACTATCATTTGATTTTATTGATACTGGAGATTTAGATTTAGTAAAAAGTAAGATTAATAAAAATACTAAAGCAATCTATATTGAAACACCATCAAACCCCCTAATGCAGGTAACTGATATTAAAAAGATATCAGAAATTGCAAAAGAAAATAATTTATTAGTAATAGTAGATAATACATTTTTAACACCTTATTATCAAAGACCTTTAGAATTAGGTGCTGATATAGTTATACATAGTGGAACTAAATATATAGGTGGACATAATGATGCCTTAGCTGGCTTTGTTATAACTAAAACTGAAGAATTAGGAGAAAAGATAATTTATATTTCTAAGACTATAGGTGCTAATTTATCTCCTTTTGATTCATTCTTAATTGAAAGAGGAGTTAAAACATTACCTATTAGAATGGATAGAATAAATGAGAATGCATATAAAATAGCTAATTGGTTAACTACTTTATCTAAAGTTAAGAAAGTATATTATGTAGGTTTACCTAATCATAAGGGATATGAAATTAATAAAAGTCAATCTAGTGGCTTTGGTGGAATGATTTCAATTGAGCTTGAAAGTGCAGAACTTGCACATCATGTATTAGCTAGTGTTAAGATATTTCAATACGCAGAATCATTAGGTGGTGTTGATTCATTAATTACATATCCAATGAAACAAACACATGCCGATGTTAGTAAAGAAGAAAGAGATAGAAGAGGAATAAATGATAGATTCTTAAGATTATCTATTGGTATAGAAAATGTTAATGATTTAATTTCTGATTTAAAACAAGCTTTAGAGGTGTAATATGAGCACTTATAATTTTGATATAGAAATTGATAGAAAAAATACAAATAGCTTAAAATGGGATTTTGCAAAAGAAAGAGGAAGAAGTGAAGATATCCTTCCTTTTTGGGTTGCCGATATGGATTTTAAATTACCTGATGAGGTAATTAATTCTTTAGTAAATAAAGCTAACGAAGGAGTCTTTGGCTATAGCGATCCTAAGGGTGATTATTATAATGCAATTATTGATTGGTATAAAAATCAATATGATGTTACATTAAAAGAAAAAAGTATTATAGTTTCTCCTAGTGTTGTTTTTTCTATTTGTACTTTAATAAAAATAACAACAAAGGAAAATGATGCAATCATTATTAATGAACCAGTTTATTATCCTTTTAAATCATCTATTTTAGTAAATAATAGAAAGGCTATTAGTAGTGATTTAATATTAAAGGATGATAAATATGTCATTGATTTTAATGGCTTTGAAGAAAAGATAAAAAATAATAATGTAAAAGCATATATTTTATGTAGTCCTCATAACCCTGTTGGAAGAGTATGGGATTATTCTGAATTAGAAAAAATTGTATCTATTTGTAATAAATATAATGTATTTATCATTTCAGATGAAATACATGCTGATTTTGCATTTAATAAAAAGTTTACATCAATTGCAAAATTAAATCCAAATAGATATGCCATTGTATCAGGTCCTACTAAATCATTTAATATGCCTGGTTTTAAAATATCTCATGCCATAATAAATGATAAAAGCTTATTTAATGAATTCTTAACTGAATTTGATAGAATAGGTTATTCTCAACAATCTATTATGGGGTTAGTCGGTGCCGCGTCTGCTTATAAATATGGCATTAATTGGTTAAAAGAAGTTAAAGATTATATTTGGAATAATATTTTATATATTGAAGAATATTTAAAAAATAAATTACCAAAGATTAAATTTATTAAACCAGAAGGCACCTATTTAATTTGGTTAGATTTTAAAGCATATAATTTAAGTGATAAAAAATTAGATGATTTAATATCTAAAGAGGCTAAGCTATGGTTAGATGCTGGTATTATCTTTGGTAAAAGTGGTAGTGGCTTTGAAAGAATAAATGTCGCTACTAATAGAAGATTAATTAATAAGATGCTTGATTCTTTATATAGTGTATTTAAAGATTTATAAAAAGGAAAACTAATATGAAAGTAATTGTTGGTTTATCAGGTGGCGTTGATTCTTCAGTAGCCTTGAAGCTTTTAATTGATCAAGGTTATGATGTAGAAGCGATGTTTATGAGAAATTGGGATTCTGCATTAAATAATGATATTTTAGGTAATAAGGATTTAGATGATGATATCTGTCCTCAAGAAAAAGATTATTTAGATGCTAAAAGAGTCTGTGAACAATTAAATATTAAATTACATCGAATTGATTTTATTGAAGAATATTGGAATAATGTATTCCAATATTTTTTAAGCGAATATAAAGCAGGTAGAACTCCAAACCCTGATATTATGTGCAATAAATATATTAAATTTGATGCCTTTTTGAAGTATGCCATTGAATTAGGGGCAGACTATATTGCGATGGGACATTATGCAAGAGTTAAGCATGATAAAGATATTAGTTATTTATTAAGAGGCGTAGATAGTAATAAAGATCAAACATATTTCTTATCTCAAATATCTCAAGCACAATTAAGAAAATCATTATTTCCTGTTGGCCATTTATTAAAAAAGGAAGTTAGAGAAATAGCTAATGAATTAAATTTAGCTACTGCCAATAAAAAAGACTCAACTGGTATTTGTTTTATTGGAGAGAGAAATTTTAAAGAATTCTTAAAGAATTATATTCCGGCAAAACCTGGCCTTATTAAAACAATGGATGGCAAAATAATTGGTAAGCATGAAGGATTAATGTATTATACAATTGGCCAAAGAAAAGGCTTAGGAATTGGAGGCTTAAAGGATATTGAATCTAATGGTTTTTATGTTTGTAAAAAGGATTTAGAAAATAATATCTTATATGTTAATTCAGGTCATGATAATGATTATTTAATATCATATTCATTACTTGCCTCTAACTTAAACTGGATTTCATATAAGCCAAAAGAGAATAAATTATATCAAGCTAAATTTAGATATAGGGAAAAAGATAATGATGTCACTTTAAAATTTATTGATGATGATAAGATGATTGTTTATTATCCAAATGGGGCAAGAGCCGTAACTGAAGGACAGGCAGTAGTCATTTATGATGGCGAAATATGTCTTGGTGGTGGCATCATAGATGAAATATATAAATAAATGTTATATAATAACTTTAGGTGAGTTATTATGAAAAAAATATTAATTTTCTTGATTTTTATTCCCTTATTTTTAATTTCTTGTAGTAAGAATAGTGAAGAAATTAATATATCTGATGATGAAGTAAGTGGAATAGAAGAAAAAATGAATAATATCAATAATGGTGAAGAGGATAATACAGAAAAAGATAAATTAGTTTCTGATTATAGTAATGACATAGAGGCTATTAATGAATTTATTGATAGATTTTCAAAAATCAATAAATATAAGAAGATAGCTAAAGGTATAACTAAAACATTAATTAATCAAGATATTGATTGTTATGTATCAAGAGATGGTAGTAAATATGTTATTTATAATACATCTTCATCATCTTATCATGAAGCTATTTTTGAAAATAAAATAACTTATAGAAATGATAAGGATGATGAATTTAAAGAAATTAATATATCAGATTATAAAAAGGAATATGGTGTCACACCATATGATGATACATTATTTGATTATGTAATAAATGAATCTACTGTTTCTAAAATTGAAAGAACAATTGAAGATGATAAGTACACATTTACTATAGATATAAATGTGGATAGTGATGCCACTAAATATCTTAAGGTTCAGATGAAAAAACTAGCAAATGTTAGTGAATATCCTGTATTTAAAAGTGCTAAATTATCATTAACATTAAATAATGATTTTACACCAATATCAGGCCATATAGATGCCACATATTCAATTCATTATATGTTCTTTGATGTTGATTGTGAGCAATCATTAGATTTAAGCTTTGAGTTTTAATTAGGAGTAAGTATGATTTATTTTAAGGATTATAATCCAGATAATACTGGAAAAAGTGATGTATCAAAATTATTAAATAAAGCAATAGAAGATTCTATTGGAGATAAATTAATAATAGAAAAGGGTATTTATAAATCATCATCTATTTTTTTAAAGAGTGATGTAGAAATATATTTAGAGCGTGATGCTAAAATCATCTTAGGTGATAATTTAGATGATTTTTATGATATTGGAATAAATAGAGATTCATCTATTAAAAGACCAACATGGGAAGATTGTTATTATGATGGAAGACCTTCTAAATATTTTATTATAGGAAAAGATATTTCTAATTTTAAATTAGGAGGAGAAGGTATTATAGATGGTAGTGAAAAATTATTCTATGGTAAGATAACTAAATACCATATTGAAGGCGCATATTATCCAAGAATCCCACTTATTTATATTGAAAATGGTAAGGATATAAATATTAAAGATATTACATTAACAAGAAGTGCCTTTTGGACATTACATCTAGTTGGATGTGATAATGTAAATATTGATTCTATTAAGATTAAGAATAATCCAATATTTACTAATTGTGATGGAATAGACCCAGATCACTGTAAAAATGTTTATATTTCTAATTGTGATATATCATGCGCAGATGACTGTATTGTTTTAAAAACAACTGAGGCATTTAAAAAATATGGAGATTCATATAATATAAATGCTAAAAATTGTAAATTAAAATCAACTTCCGCAGCCATTAAAATAGGTACTGAGTCAGTATCGAGCTTTAAGGATATTAGCTTTAGTGATATTGAAATATATGATTCAAATAGAGGAATATCAATAATGCTAAGGGATGGAGCAAGTCTATCAAAAGTAAGATTTGAAAATATAAAGATTGATAATCATTTAGTTTCTCCAATTAATTGGTGGGGAAGAGGAGAACCAATTAGTATAACAAATATAAAAAGAGATAATAATTCTATTTTAGGTAATGTATCAAATATAAGCTTTAAAGATATAGAGGCAGATAGCGAAAATGGAATTACTATTGTAGGAGAAAATCTAAAAGATATATCATTTGATAATGTTAAATTAAATATCAAAGATAATAAATCAATTTTTGAAAAGAAGGACTTAGATTTAAGACCTAGTATTTATAATGTAAAGGATATGAAATTCTATAAGTTATTAAATATTGGTTGTAAGAATTTAGTATTAAGGAACTGTAATTTTGATATTACAGAAAAGAAAATAGAAGAATTATAAGAGGCTATCATGTGATAGCCTTTTTAAATGCTAGGCGGATTTTTTATGATTAGTTTTCAAAATCTTTGCTACTTTTTTGGAAATTTCTGCTACCAAATAGGCGAAAATGCAGTAAATTTGTTGCAACACCATTAAAAATACTCCGACATTATAATAGAAGGTGACAAAATTGCCCGATGTTGAGTTGAAATAAGAATCTTTGCTACCAAATAGGCGAAAAAGCAGTAAAAATGTTGCAAGATTATTAAAAATACTCTGGATTTTACAAAAAAGGAGACAAATTTGACCGATATAAAAGTGTTTTGAAATGTATAAAATATTGTATTATTAGGATAAATTATTGGAGCGCTTAGGCGCTCTTTTAATTTTCTTTTAAAAAAATATCAAATATGTGTTGACATATGAAAATCTAGTAGTATAATTTAAGTACCCTAGCAATTAGGTAGGAATTGTAGGAAAGTGAGGAAACAATCATGAGAACAATCAATTTTGTAAAGACAAATATGATGATGAATATGATGATGTGCTGTATGTGTATGATGCAAAATACAGCTTTTTCGAGCGTACCTAATTCCAAAGACTATTAAAGAAAAAAATGAAAAATGATAGTCGGAGCGAAGTCGGGTTGCTCCGACTTTATTTTTTTAAAAAATTGTTATTACATTTGGGGGAGGAAAAGAAAATGAGAAAAAAATTAGTAACAACTTTATTAGCAACAGCATTAGTAGGAGGTTCAGTATTAGGACTTACAGCATGTGGAGAAGATTCAAATGGTAAGACAGTTATTAAGGCTGCAACAAACGCTAGACCAGCACCATTTATCTTAACTACAGAAAATCCAGATGAGGCATTATATACAACTAAGGATGGTGTATATTTAACTGGTTATGACATCGCAGTAATCACTGAGGTATTTAAATTACCTGAACTTGAAAATTATGAATTAGAATTAACAGTTAGTTCAAACACTTTAGTTGATGCACAAACTGGTACAGTTGATTTTGCTATCAACAACTATGGATATAACGCAGATAGAGCACAATCATATTATTATTCATATCCATATACAAAATCTAGATATCAAATCGCAGCTTTAAATACTGCAGATAGCTTTGAATCAGTAGCGAACCAAGGTTTAAAGATTTATTCAGGAGCTGGTTCTCATACAGGAAACGCAATTGAAAGATGGAATGAAAAGAGAACATCAGGTCAAACAACAATTACTCTAGATTACACATCTGCCGATATGACAATTCAATTACAAGAGGCAATTTCTGGTCAAGTTGCGTTAATTCATGATGAACCAGTAATGCATGCATATCAAGAGGCATATCCTGATTTATTTAGTCAATTAACAGTTTCTACATTATCAGATGCAGAAACAGAACAAAATATTACAGCTCATAACACATCACACTTATTATTTGGTAAGGCAGGTGCTCATGCTAAAGAATATAGAGATTTAATATCAGCTGGTATTAAGAAGTTATATGAAAATGGTAAGTTAAGAGAATTCGGAGAGAAGTATGTTGGTGTTAGCGTAGTACCTAACGCTGATGAATTCTTAAATTATCTAAACTAATTATTTATTAAAAATGGGGAGGTAAAGCTTATGTTTCTAGCAAGCTTTTCAGATTATTTTAGCTTTGCGCTTATGTGGAGTAGAATCCCTAAGCTATTATCAAAAATTCCGATCACATTAGAACTTGCAGGTCTTGCATTCTTGGTATCATTAGTTCTAGGCCTTTTGATAGCGGTTGTAAGATTTAAAGAGATTAAGGGATTAACACAAATAGCTAAAGTATTCTTATCAATAATAAGAGGTACACCAATGCTAATTCAATTATATGTAGCATATTATGGTATACCAGCAATTATTAGATTATTCGGTGGAGATGCAAATATAGTTCCTAAGCTATTCTATGCATTCTTAGCTTTAGGTATTTATCAATCCGCATTTACATCAGAAACAATTAGAGCAGCTTTACTTTCTGTTGATAAGGGTGAGATAGAGGCAGCTCATGCGATGGGCATGTCCTATCCACAAATCCTAAGAAGAATTATTATACCTGAGGCATTAGAAAATGCCTTACCAGGTATAGCAAATTCGGTTATAGGTCTAGTTAAGGGTACTTCACTAGCTTCTACATGCGGAATCATTGAAATTACATATCAAAACCAAATTTTAGCAGGTAGAGATTATAGATATCTAGAAGGTTATGTAGCCCTTGCTATAATCTATTGGATTATAACAATCATCTTAGAACAAGTATTTAAGGTTATCGAAAGAAAGGTTAGAATTCCTGATCAACCACTTCCAATCAATTATGAAGATGATGATAACAATAAGGGTATTAAGGGATTCTTTAAGAAGTATTTTGGTAAGAAAGATAAAAAAAGTGATTCAAACATTAGCGTAGACACATCATTCTAATGGAGGTTAAATATGTCAATTTTAGAAATTAAGAATTTACATAAAAAATTTAAAGATAACATTGTGCTTGATGGTGTCGACTTAAGTGTAAATAAAGGTGATATCATCGGTATAGTTGGACCTTCTGGTACAGGTAAATCAACATTATTAAGATCAATTAATTTACTTGAAAGACCTGAAGAAGGTGAAATAACTATTGGTGAGACTTCAGTTCACCTACCACTTACAAGAAAAGAAAAAAAGGAAGCTTTTGAGCTTAGAAAGCATACCGGGATGGTTTTCCAAAAGTTTGGCTTATTTGAGCATAAAACAGCTTTAGAAAATGTAATGGAAGGTTTAGTTACAGTTCAAAAGAAATCTAAAGAAGAAGCTAAAGAAATAGCTTTAAAGGAATTAGATAATGTTGGATTATTAGATCATCAAAATCATTATCCAAGACATATGTCAGGTGGTCAACAACAGCGTGTAGCTATTGCTAGAACATTAGCTATGAAGCCTGAGATCATCTTACTTGATGAACCAACATCAGCTCTAGACCCTGAGCTTGTTACTGAAGTATTAAATATTATTAAAAATATAGTAGAGCAAGGTTAAACAATGATTTTGGTTTCTCATGAAATGCATTTCATAAGAAAGATATCTAATAGAGTTATTTTCTTAGATGGTGGAAAGATTATTGAAGATG
>JAEEGL011981596.1_pt1 | contig 21648 bp, 18 predicted proteins | sample 9134231 | NCBI WGS metagenome assembly JAEEGL01 (sample SAMN16246548, study PRJNA631951) | gut metagenome | biome: gut microbiome; feature: rumen; material: fiber-attached | host: Bos | place: Iran: Karaj | collected 2018-10
CACGGTTGCGTCCGGGCGTAGTGTTCGTCAATGTCGCCCGCGGCGCGCTGGCGGATGAGGCCGCTCTGTCAGCATGGCTTCAGGATGGCGGCCATGCCGTGCTGGATGTTTTTGAGGAAGAGCCCCTGCCGGCAACCAGCCCCCTCTGGGCCATGGAAAACGTGATCCTCACCCCCCACAACAGCTTCGTGGGGGAAGGCAACCGGGCGCGATTAGTGAAGCTCTTGAGAAAGAATATTCTTGATGGAGACACAGAGCATGATGTATGACGTTTATGCGCAGATCCAGGACAAGCCGGAATATATCAAACATATGTTTCGCTTTGGCTTTTTGATCACGACCTGTGAAAAGGCGCTTGAAGAGGATTGCTTCGTGCTGGCAAGTTGGAAGCGCATAAGCGTTGGGAAGTTTCATTTCTGGATTCACCCGGATCAGAGGGTTTTTCTGCACAAACACGGCAACAGTACTTTTTTCATAATAGGTCACTGCTATAACCCGATCTCGATGACATCTGACGAGGACGAGGAGTTGTTCGTGCTCGCCTCAGCGTCTGAAAGAGGAACTGACTCCTATATTCAGGAGTTGTCCGATCTGACGGGGATCTTCCTGACAGGATATCTGACGGACGAGGAGATCTCCATATACGGCGACGCGGCGGGAATGCTCATGACCTACTATGGTTACGCAGGCTCACATCTTTGGGTCAGTTCTCATGCGGAGCTGCTGGGCCGCATAAACGGCCTGGAGCAGAGCCGATATGTCCAGGAATTGACCGCATATCGCTTCTATCCGCTTTTTGGCTTTTTCCTTCCGGGCGATCTTTCGCCTTACGATCCGTTCAAGCGGCTGGTGCCGAACCATTGTGTCTGCCTGCGAAACGGCAGCTGCGAGGTGCGCAGGTTCTATCCGACCATGGATTGGTCTGCTCTCAAGGACGAGTATTCCATGGAAGAACGCGTCTCTGAGATCGTACGTATTCTGAGCAACTCAATGAAACTGATTCCGAAGAAATGGGAACGTCCGGCGATCTCTTTGACCGGCGGCTGTGACAGCAAGACCACGCTGGCCTGCGCAAACGGCTTATATGATCGGTATCGTTATTTCAGCTATATTTCCTCGGAATCGGAGGCGGTGGACGCACATGGCGCGCACACAATCTGTCAAAAGCTTGGGCTGCCGCATGAAATTTACGAGATACCGGAGACGATGAAGGATCAGGAGCTGGTTCAGTCGATTCTTTGTTTTAATCAGGGGGACATCGGAAAGCCAAAAATGCGCGAGGTGCAAAAGCGGGCGTTTTTGGCGGAACGAGACGACTTTGACGTTGAAGTGAAGTCCTGGGTGTCTGAAATTGCTCGGGCTTATTATCAGAAACGGTTTGCCAAACGGAGTTTCCCGGCGGAACCAACTGCTCGTTATCTCACCACCCTGTACAAAGTCTTTGCACACAAGCGGGCTTTGGTGAGAGAGACGGATGCGGTGTTTGCCCGATATTTGCAGGAATATTTCCGCCAGCCTGATCGAAAAGGCTGGCCGTGGGTAGATTTGTTCTTCTGGGAATTTCGCGTCAGTTCCTGGAACGGATTAGTGATTACCGGGGAGCATCGATACTCTTCCGACATCACTATTCCTTACAATAACCGGAGATTACTTACACTGATGCTGGCCGTTCCCGATGAGATGAGAATCCGTGACGAGCTATATCGGATGATTCGGGCAAAAGCGAATCCCGAGGTGGATCGCTCGGGTGTACAGATCACAAATCTCAAACACACGTCGAATCGGGCTAAAATGGAACGGCTGTATCTGGAGATAAATACGAGACTTCCGTGGTGATAAAACACCATGGACTGGCAAGGAAGAATGAAGAATGAAAGTCCTGCTCATTGCCACGGTACAATCACATATCTGTCAGTTTCACAGGCCGCTGTGCGCCATGCTGCACGAGTACGGCTGCGAGATCCATGTGGCGGCGAGGAATAACCTGGCTGAGAAAAACGGACTGAAACTTGACTTCGTGGAGCAGGTCTTTGATGTGCCGTTTCAGCGCTCGCCATTTACGCCGAAGAACATCACAGCATACCGGCAACTAAAGAAGATCATTGATCATGGCAGCTATGACGTGATCCACTGCAACACGCCGGTTGGAGGTACGCTGGGGCGTCTGGCAGCCCGACAAGCCCGCAGACAAGGAACAAAAGTATTCTATACCGCGCATGGCTTTCACTTTTATCAGGGTGCACCGAAAAAGAACTGGCTGATCTGGTATCCGGTCGAAAAATTCATGTGCCGCTATACGGACAAACTTCTCACGATCACAAAAGAAGATTTTGATCTGGCATCCGCAAAGTTTTCCACACAGGTCGAGCGCATTCACGGCGTGGGAGCCAACTCCGAGAAGTATCTGCAATTGTCGGAAAGTGAACGCTGCGTGCTGCGGGAAAGCCTGGGCTATACTCCGGATCAGAAGATTCTGCTCTGCACCGGCGAGCTTGTTCCAAATAAGAACCAGATTACGGCCATCCGCGCAACAAAGGAGCTGACGGAACGCTTTCCGGAGATCCGGCTGCTGCTGGCAGGCAATGGCCCCACATTGTCGGCTCTGGAAGCAGAGGTTTCAAAGCTTGGCTTGGAGCAATACGTTCACTTTCTTGGCTACCGTACGGATTTGGAGTGTTTCGCCAATATTGCAGATGTGATTCTTTCCTGCAGCTATCGCGAGGGCTTGCCGATGAATATCGTTGAAGGTATGCTGCTTGGGAAACCGATTGTCGCATCCTATAACCGCGGGCATCGGGAGCTGATCGAGCCGGAGATCACAGGCTACATGGTCCCGCCCGCAGACAGCCATGCCTTTGCGCAGCGGATCGGAGAGCTGCTCCATGACCGGGAACTTGCCGCCAGACTCGGGCAAGCGGGTTTTGTAAAGGCACAATCATATTCGGATACGAGCGTTATCGAGGAACTGCGAAATATATATGGGCTGTAACTTGGGAGGATTTCGGTGGGAGAATTATGGATCGTGCTGGCCGTTTCCTGCGGCCTTGCCTATCTGAGTGAAAACAAGTATTACTTTCCCAGAGACGGAAGAAGAAAAAGCCTCAGCTTCTTTTTCATATTCCTGTTGATCGTCTACTTGAGCCTGTTTGCCGGTCTACGCACGAGATATAACGATACCGCAACCTACATTGCGGGTTATAACGCCTCCTCTGCCTTCCCAGACGTACTGGACGGTTTTGACTGGCAGTTAGGCGCTAATCCAGGTTTTCAACTGCTCAACTCGCTGATGAAGGCTGCAGGCTTTCATTCGCAGACCTTTGTGCTGTTCTATTCGACGCTGTTTGTCACGTCTGCTGTTCTTTTTCTGAAAAGATACTCTAGCAGTTTCACCATGTCGATCTTCCTGTTTGTCTGCGTCAACGGTTACCTGTTTTCTCTGGCTGCTATGAAGCAGTGCGCGGCCATTTCCATCGGCTTGCTGGCAATCCCATTTGCGGAAAAACGAAAGTGGATCTTATTTGCGCTGGGGATCCTTTTGGCATCGACCTTCCATCCATACATTCTGATGTTTTTGCTGCTGCCGGTCCTGCAGTTTCGTCCATGGTCGTTCGGTACATGGATCCTTCTGTTGCTTACGGCGGTAGCTGCACGCTTCCTACCGCGCTTCGTTGAAACGGCAGTGGATGTGGCTGCCCTACTGGGAGACGGCTACGATGCCAAGGCTTTTGTTGGCGAGGGCGTAAACATTTTCCGCGTCCTAGTTGCAGGCGTTCCCGTACTGCTGACTCTGGTTTTCCTGCCAAACCTTCCCAAAAAGGTGACAAGGCACATGGAATATACTTTTATCAATTGCAGCTTTATTTTTACTGCAATCATGGTTATCGGTCTGTTTGGAACGGCAAACTACTTCGGCCGAACAGCTAATTATTTTATCGTTTTTCCTGCGATTGCCCTGCCCGCAATTCTTGGTAAACTGTCACCAAACGACAGACGCTTGCTCGCATTTGCAATGGTTGTCTGTTATTTGGCATATTTTTACTATGGTTATGGTATTAATTCGAGTTTCTCCAAGGGATTTGCGAGAATAAGTCTTTGGGAATATCTAACGCAAATCTCACAGTAAATGCAGTAGTTAATAACATGAAAGGGATGAAACTGTGAGAGTTCTTCAAGTTGTGACCAACATGGATCGCGGCGGTCTTGAGACTATGTTGATGAACTACTATCGACACATTGACAGAGAAAAGATTCAGTTTGACTTCCTTGTTCACCGTGAAGCGCGCGCCGCCTATGATGATGAGATCGAAGCATTAGGAGGTCGGATCTATCGTCTGCCACGACTTGTGCCTTGGCACAAGCCGTATTTAAACGCGCTAAATGACTTTTTCAAAGAGCATGCGGAATATAAGGTAGTACATGTCCATCAGGATTGTTTGAGCTCAGTTATTCTCAAAGAAGCTGAGCTTAATGGTGTGCCGGTGAGAATAGCCCATAGTCATAACGCAAACCAGAATCGGAATATAAAATATCCAATTAAGCTGTTTTATATGAAAAAGATACCGAGATATGCGACACATCTTTTTGCTTGCAGTACTGAAGCCGGGGAGTGGATGTTTGGAGGACATCACTTTCAAATAATGAACAACGCAATAGAAGCTGCACAGTTTTCATTTAACCAGTTATGTGCAAAGAATGTGCGTGAAGTATTAGGAATTAAATCTGATACTTTCTTGCTTGGCCATGTGGGAAGTTTTGGCGCTTCAAAGAATCATAGCTTTATCATTGATATTTTTGCAAAACTTTTAGAGTTAAAACCAGACTCACACTTGTTGTTGGTAGGAGACGGCGGAATGCGGGGGGAGATTGAAAACAAAGTAAGAACCCTCGGATTTACAGATAAAGTAGCATTTACGGGGGTACGATCTGACGTTGCCGATCTTATGCAAGCTATGGATGTATTTGTGATGCCGTCTTTGTTTGAAGGACTTCCGGTGACTTTGATAGAAGCACAGGCCGCTGGCCTGCCTTGCGTGATTTCTGATGTCATTTCAAAGGAAAGTATTATCACGGATTTAGTTAGTAGAAAGAAGCTAACAGATTCTCCTGAAGAATGGGCAGATACCATTATCGAAAAGAAAGAAGTGTTTCGCCGCAACACCCTTTCAGAAATCATTGCTGCCGGATTTGATGTTACCCATAATGCAAAATGGCTTCAAGAGTTTTATTTAGAACAATGGAAGGCGACAGAAAAATGCCAACAATAACGGTCTTCACACCTGCCTACAATCGCGCACATACTCTTCCGCGTACGTATGAAAGCCTCTGCCACCAGAACTGCAGAGACTTTATCTGGCTTGTTGTGGACGACGGTTCTACAGATAATACTGCCGAACTGGTGAGGTACTGGCAGAGCCGCGACAACGGTTTTGAGATCCAATATATCTACAAAGAAAACGGCGGGATGCATACTGCGCACAATACCGCTTATGCGAATATCCATACCGAACTGAACACTTGTATAGACTCTGACGATATGCTGGCTGACGGTGCAGTAGAGAGAATACTGGCAAAATGGAATGAGGTCAAAGAGCAAGGATACGCCGGCATTGTCGGCCTTGATGCAGATTTTGCAGGCAATATCATCGGCAAGAGTTTTCTGCCTGGATTATCGGAGACAACGCTCTCTGGTTACTATGCCGGGGGAGGTGCGGGAGACAAGAAGTTAGTCTATCGTACAGATGTGATCAACGCCTACCCTGAATACCCGGTGTTTGAAGGTGAAAAGTATGTGAGCCTCGCCTATAAGTATTTGCTGATCGATCAGGATTTTCGGTTGGCTGTGCTGAATGAAGTGCTGTGCAATGTTGAATATCAACCGGAAGGCTCCAGTAATAACATGTTCCGTCAGTACTTAAAGAATCCAAAGGGATTTGCTTTTTGGCGGACGGTGAAGATGCAGTATCCGGAATCTACAAAACGGCTGGTGATGGATTGCATTCACTACTGCTCCAGCAGCTGGATCGCTCACAACCGGGACTACATAAAAGAATCACCTCGTAAGCTGCTGACCGTTTTGTGCACGCCGGCTGGCTGGGTGCTTACGAGGTTAATCGAGAAAAAAGCGAGAGAGAATGGAAGAAAACAACACAATTAGTTCGAATAATGCACTGACGAAAATAGCTGTAGTGATTCCTGTTTATAACTGTGAGAGCTATCTCAAAGAAGCTGTCGACTCAGTATTATGTCAACCATATAAGCATCTGGATTTGGTACTGGTTGATGATGGCTCAACCGACGGCTCAGATAGGATTTGCGACGAACTGGCATTACAGACGGAGAGGATTACAGTGCTCCATCAGAAAAATGCGGGGGTATCGGCAGCAAGGAATATAGGCATCGAGCACATGCTCAAAAGGGACGACAAGCCGAGCTATATTGCTTTTCTAGATGCAGATGACGGCTGGACAGCAGACTTTTTTGATGAAAACATACAAGCGCTTTTGCAAAAAGGGTATGACTTGATAGGATTTCAATCATGTGACTGCGATGCCGCACTTAATGTATATAAAGGGCCGGAGGACATGGAGCAAGGGGTGCATGTCGGCGGTCAGGACAATGTCTGGCTGCACAGCAAACAAAGTTTCGCAGCAATGCTGTATTCGAGCAGTTTTTTGGCAGACAACGGTATCCGCTTTTTTGAAGAATTAAAGTATTCGGAAGACAAAACATTCTCCATGCAATGTATGTACCTTGCCAATACAATTTGCCTATGGAATAAGGTTTTGTATTTATATCGACACAATGGCAGATCGGCTATGAACAGTAGAGTGCATGGAATTCCTTACTTTACTCCGATAATTGATGGATATCTTAAGCTGGACTCTTTGATTCGTGAAAAAAGAGCAGATACTTCCTTTACGATTAGCCGCACAATGGCAAGCATCTATATCATGGATATAATTAAGGAGCATTATCAAATGCAGCGGAAAACGGGGGATGTGAAAAACCTGCTGAAACGCCGTCAAGACTATGTTGCTATTGTAACTGGGACGGGAAAGTATGCTGACATAAAGCCAAACGCAGATTATGCATACTACAGAAAGCACCCGGCTGTTTATATCATGCGAAACAATTGGAAAGGTGCAATTAAGCTATGCGCAATAATCACGAGGAAAATGCACAGGCTCGTAAAATGAGAATTCTCTTCCTTACCCATGACCTCGGCGGCGGAGGCGCGGAGAAGGTGCTGGTGAACCTGGTCAACAACATGGATCGGTCAAAATTTGATATCTCCGTGACAGTGCTGTTCGGCGGCGGCGTAAACGAGCAGTTTCTCGCCTCTGATATCCATTTCCGCGCAGTCTTCCCGCGCATGATTCCGGGCAACAGCAAACTCATGAAGCTGGTTACGCCACAGCAGCTGCACAAGCTGTGTGTGAAGGAGCACTATGACATTGAGGTTTCCTATTTGGAAGGCCCGTCTGCTCGCGTGATCAGCGGGTGTCAAAGCCGGGATACGAAGCTCGTATCGTGGATTCATGTGGAGCAGCATACGATGAAGAAGCTGGCCGCAGCCTTCCGAAGCGAAAGTGAAGCCAAGCAATGTTATGAACGCTTTGACCAGACAGTCTGCGTATCGCAGTTTGTTCATGACGATTTCTGCAGCATCCTGTGTTTTCAGAAACCGTGCTGTGTGCTGTATAACACGGTGGAATCGGACAAAATCCTTGCCCAGGCAAGTGAAAACGCGCCGGAACTGGCTGATGACGGAAGGATGCGCCTGATCGCTGTCGGAACGCTAAAAGGATCGAAAGGATATATGAGGCTTTTATCGGTTGTCCGGCGGCTGCGGGAGGAAGGGTATCCGCTGCATCTTTATATCCTTGGAGCCGGTCCGCTCCGGGAGGAGATGGAGGCCTATATCCAGAGCAGCGCCTTACGGGATTCTGTCGCTCTGCTGGGGTACGACACGAACCCCTATAAGTATGTCGCGAAATGCGATCTGTTCATTTGTGCCAGTTTCGCGGAGGGCTTTTCCACCGCGGCAACGGAGGCGCTAATCGTCGGTACGCCGGTGTGCACGGTGGAAGTCTCCGGAATGAAGGAAATGCTTGGAGAACATGACGAGTGGGGAATTGTGACCGAAAACAGCGAAGATGCCCTGTATCAGGGGATCAAACGACTGCTGGATGATCCACAGCTGCTCTTCCACTACAAAGAGAAAGCAAAGGAACGAGGCGCCTCATTCAGCACGGACGAAACAGTTAAGTCCGTACAGGACATGCTATTGGGACTATAAAAAATACCACGAGAGGCAGAACAATATGGTGCTAAGTGTTATCATTCCGAACTATAATGACGGTAAATATCTCAACAAGGCGCTGCGCTCAGTTTTTGGCCAAAGCTTTCAAGATTATGAGGTCATCCTTGTCGATGATGGCTCGACAGATCGGTCAGCATTCTATTACGGAAAGTGGCAAGAGCAGCATGACAACCTTCGCGTGATCGAACAGGAGCATCAAGGAGCAAGCATCGCGAGACGAAACGGGATCATGGCGGCAAAGGGAAAGTACTGCGTTTTTTTGGACGCAGACGATTGGTTCTGTGACACGACCGCTCTGGAGTACTTGGTCCGCCAGATGGAGGAAAACAATGCCGATGTGCTACAGTTCCTGATAGGAAAGAGTTTCTTTGGCAAGAGAAAGTCGGTTTTCGGGAAAAAAGGGGAGATCACTCGGGACCAGTTTTGGGAAAGAGATTGTTCTACGCTGCTGGGCGGCAAGACATGGGAAATTTCTGCGGGCCTTTGCGACAAGATCTACCATACGGCTATTTTTCAAAAAGCGATGACAGAAAACAAGGTCGAGAGCATCTCCCTTTTTGATAATATCTATTTGAATTTGCTGTTTTTCACACAGGAAGAGGTGCAGCACATTGCCTATGTGCCCAAGCTCCTGTATTCTTGGCGACAGTACAGTGGAGGAACCTTCCGATGTGATGAATCGTTGATGGAGGATTATGAAGTTTTGAAGCCGCTGCAGCTCCAGACCATCGAAAAGATGGGACTACAAGAAGCATTTCGCAAGCAATGCCATGTGGAAACGGCATATCTATTTAGCGCAGCCTGCACTAAAGCAGTACATCACAGAAAGGTTACGGTCCCGTTCCTTCAGCAGATGTATCAGTACTCTACTGTACAGGATGCAATCATATACTTCTCAGAGCATCCAAACGGACTGTGGGACGTGATCTGGGACTTCATGAACACGGACGAAGAGAAACTCCGGCAAGAAGCACAACAGTATAACAAAAACTGGAAGAGCAAGGCAAAAGGACTTTACATTCGGCTTTTTTGCAGAAAATAGGAGATTGTGTGATGACAGTATTACAGGTATGCGCATTTGCCGCTCCAGTCGGAGGTAATTTTATTGCTTCTCTGACTTGCTTGGAAGAGGAGCTGAAGACAAAGGGCATTGATACCATTTATGCGTTTGCGGATGGAGCGGAAGGAAAGCCATGGTGTGAGGAAATTCAGAAACGTACAAAAGTGTATTTTTTGCCTACAGCGAAGGCGCGTATTCTTCCGAAGACGTATCAGGTGATGAAGCGGATCTATCGCGAGAACAGGATCTCAATTGTGCATTCTCACTTTGAGCTTTATGACATTCCTGCGACGACCATGGCACCGGAGAATGTAAAAGTTTTCTGGCATCTGCACGATCCAATCAATCCGGGAAATGGGTTGCACAGCATCATTTGGAAACTCCAGTACGGAGTTGTTAGCAAGCGAGCAAGGCTGCTTGCTGTGGCAGATTATTACCGCGAAAAAGTCATTAAAATGGGTTTTCCTGCATCACAGACCACGCTGTTATTGAATGGTATTGATCTGGAAAGGATTCAGGATTGCCGGGAAATTCAGAAAAAGACCTTTGATTTTCTTACATTTGGCTGGGATTTTTTCCGAAAGGGTGACGATCTTATTCTGCAAGCGTGTAAGCGATTGGCAGACGAAGGTTTTGTCTTTAAGCTGTTACTAAACGGTAACGAAAAAACATGGCCCCAGCTAGATAGTTTTTTGAAAAGGGATTGTCCAGTATGGCTGGTTCGGGGAGAACCAGTTGTGGATGTAAATACACTGTTTGCTTCTTCCAAAGCATTTATTCAAGCAAGTAGGCGGGAAACATTTTCATATGCAGTTTGCGAGGCTGCATATGCAGGGCTACCGGTGATTTGCAGCGATATTGCAGGGCTTGAATGGGCACATGCGCTGCCATCTGTGTTTTTTTTTGAAAATGAAAATGCTGACCAGTTATACCGATTGATGCGAAGTTTCCTAACAAGTGAAGTGTGCTCCGATAATAGCATTGCAGATAGTCAGTCATTGATTCGAAAAGAGCACTCGCTGACAACGTGGGTAAATAGAGTTATCGAACATTATCAACTTAGCTAACAAGGTGAGAGACTAGGAACGGATTGATGATTAACATGCACGATGTCATAACATGGAAATCTATTTGAAGGGTAAAGCGCGATATGGGTATTAAGTCGTTGGTGTCAGTGATTGTTCCGGTCTACAACACGGTGCATTATCTTGAGGAATGCTTCCGGTCAATTTGCGACCAAACCTACCGTGAACTTGAAATCATTGCTGTGGATGATGGATCAACAGACGGCAGTGCAGAACTCCTTGACAGGCTTGCAGAAAACGATTCACGTATATGTGTGATCCATCAGCAGAACAGCGGCGTGTCTGCCGCACGTAATGTGGGGCTTGCTGTATCGCACGGGGAGTATCTCACATTTGTTGACAGCGATGATTGGTTGGAGCCAGATATGTATGAAACATTATTTAAGCTGGCTAAGACTTATCAAGCAGATGTTGCTCATTGTGGCTACAAAAAGATTCAACTGAACGGTACAGAAAAAGATGTCTTGGGGACTGGGAAATTGCTAATACATAATTCTCAAGAGGCAGTAGAATGCATGTTGAGAGGAAAATATTTTGTAGGCAGCCTTTGTAACAAGTTGTACAGAAGAGAACTTTTTTCGGACATTCAGTTTGATACGGCACTCAGAATAAACGAAGATGTGCTGATAAATGTTCAAGTATTTCTCAAGGCGAGAAAGCTTGTGTTTCTTGACGTACCGAAATATCACTATTTTGAACGCGAGGGATCCTCCTGTGGGCGAACCGCTCAACTGCGAAAAAGCAAGGATTGTGTTGCTGCGGCAAAAAAAATGCAGGAGGTCTGCAAGGAAACCGAACTGGAAAATATTTGCGCAGAAAGATTGAAGGGGACCCTTATTCAGCTGTATCGGGTCTATTTAATGATGAACATTCGGGAAACAAGAACAGAGCGAGAGAACCTTCATAAGCAGATTTGTGCGATTACTCCTCTTTGTAGAAACCTGTCGCGCCGGAAAGAGTACAATTATCGATTCATGCGTTGCGCCCCAGTATTGTACCGAATCGTTTACACCGCATATGATCGAATCCGCAAACCAAATTGGGATTTATGATTGGGATGAGACATCATGGAAAACACCTTGATCAGCATCATCGTGCCCGTCTATCGCGTTGAGCTGTATTTAGACGAGTGCATAAGCTCGCTTGTCGATCAAACCTATCGAAATCTGGAGATCATCTTAGTAGATGACGGCTCACCGGACAACTGCCCCGCCATGTGCGACGCCTGGGCGGAACGGGATAGCCGGATCAAGGTGATCCACAAGAAAAACGGAGGCGTGTCTGAAGCGCGCAATGCAGGATTATCCAGTTCTACTGGTGAATGGCTGGTATTTATCGATTCTGATGATGTCGTTTCCAAATACTTGGTAGAGGCTTTGTACAAGGAACATACAGGAAGTGGATTTCTCGTCGTCACTGACTTTATAAGGTTCGAAGGAAAAATCCCTCCCGACGACACCAAACCATCATCAATGCAATCCATTGAGAGTAAAGCGCTTGTACAGGCCCGGGGGGGGTATTATGTCTGGGGAGCACTTTATAACCGCAGCCTCATTGATCACCTTGCATTGCGGTTTGATGAGTCATTGTATAATCTAGAAGACGTTATGTGGAACGGAATATATTTACGATATGTTAACTCTGTCAGATGTATTAAAACTCCACTGTACTATTATCGAGTAAACCCAGCATCTATTACCAGTCGTTGTATAGATCGAAAGTGGCAAGTAAGTTCTTGGATTTCGGTCAGAACTGCATTTCTGAATTGGTTTTCAAACAAGACTCTTTCTGCCCAGCAAAAGGATGAGGTGCTAAAAATGTATAGACACTGCCAGAATAATATTCATGCAGAATGTCTTACAGGAAAGATAACGTATCGGCAGTTCCGACAGTTGGAGCGGACAGAAACGGAAAGAGACAAGAGTGGCAAAGTATTACTTCCTTTTGCGGAAAGAATAATCAAAAAGGTTTTTCCATGGTTGTATTTCGAAATCTATTTACTCTTGTTACGTCTTAAGCGTACGATTTCCGGTAGGAAGAGAATGTTATGAACGATGCACCTTTGATCAGCGTCATTGTGCCCATCTACAAAGTCGAAGCCTATCTGGACAAGTGCATATCCTCGCTTGTCGATCAGACCTATCGGAATCTGGAGATCATTTTGGTGGATGACGGCTCGCCGGACAACTGCCCTGCCATGTGCGACGCCTGGGCGGAACGGGACAGCCGGATCAAGGTGATCCACAAGCCAAACGGCGGTCTCTCCGACGCACGCAATGCGGGTATGGCCATTGCCAGAGGGGAACTTCTTGGCTTCGTGGACAGCGACGACTGGATCAGCCAAGACATGTACCAAATACTATATGACCGTATGAAGCACGATGACAGCGACATGGCAGCCTGCGGTGTAGAGATGGTTTGGGAGGACGGAACGCCGTCCCGGATGCTGACCAGGCCGGGCAGCTGTGTGCTGGAGCGCGAGGAAGCCATGCGGGCAATCATTGAGGAATCCTGGCTGAAGCAGCCGGTGTGGTACAAGCTATATAAAACCGCCTTGGTAAGGGATATCCCATTCCCGGTCGGGAAGTATCACGAGGACGTCTTTTGGAGTTATCAGGCGGTTGGCAGGGCCCAAAGAGTGTCTGTGATTGACACGGCTGGATATTATTATACGCAACGCAGCGGAAGCATTATGGGAGATGGATATTCCCTCAAGCGGCTGGATGCGCTGGAGGCAGGGGAACAACGATTCCATTATATTCAGGAATACTATCCCGCGCTTGCAGAAGGAGAAAAAACAAGCCTGCTGTTTTTCTGTATGTATTCCATGCAGATGGCGATGCGGTATTTGCCAAAAGAAGAGATCGAAATTGCCGAAACACGGATAGTCAGCGTAATCCGGGAATTACAACTTCTCCAAAAGCTTGGTAGCCTTACACCCCAACAGCGCCTGTGGGTCAGCTTGGCGAAATGCTCCTTTAGGAGCGCCTGTCAGCTGCGGAATAGTTTAAGAATAGGACTGTAAAAGAGAGTATAAGAAAGAGGTAGCGTGTGGAATCAATGATTAGTGTTGTTCTCCCGATTTACAACGGTGAAAAATACATGCGCCAGAGCATAGACAGCGTGCTGGCTCAGACCTATTCCAACTGGGAGCTTTTGATCATTGATGACGGATCTACTGACCGTACTGCGCAGATCGCGCAGGAATATGCATTACGGGACAGCCGGGTTCATTATTATATAAATCCTGAAAACATGCGGCTACCGAAAACGCTCAATCGCGGTTTTTCCCTGGCAAAAGGGGATTACCTCACCTGGACGTCTGATGACAACTATTATTATCCTGCGGCGTTGGAAACGCTGTATAACGCACTTCAAACGAACCAGAAAGACTTTGCCTTTGCGTCCTGTGATGTGATCAATGGTGAAGGTGAGATCGTTGAGAGCATCACAGTCAACGATTCTGCAAAAAAAGTCATTGTAGGAAGCAACCCGGTGGGGGCGTGCTTTCTCTACTCCAGAAGAGTTTATGAAACGATTGGGGACTACGATCCGGCGATGACACTGGTGGAGGATTTTGACTATTGGCAGAGGATCTGCTCCAGATTTGAACCGGTTTGTATTCCGCAAAAGTTGTATGCTTATCGGTGGCATGACGGTGCGCTGACAAGCACGATGAAAAAGGATGTGTTCAACAGAACGCTGGAGGCATGTCTTCTGAAGAACCGCTCAGGCTTTGGGAAACTGGACTTTATCACAAGTTATTACTATTATCGCGGACTCTACCAATGCAGAAAAAATCTGGGTGAAGAGGACAACCCTTATAAACTGAAATATGGGTTTTACCGCTTTTTATATACGATTGCTGTACGTTTGCCTAATAAGGTGAAACGGATGTTGAAGTAAGGCAGAAGGAAATACATAATGAGCAATATTTGTCTGTATTATCACGGCGGGAGCGGCAACCACGGCTGTGAGGCCATCGTGCGCTCGACCGCGAAAATATTGGATGTTCCGCTGACGCTCTGGAGCACCGTACCGGAGTCCGACAGGGCCTATGGTCTGGATCGAGTCGTGGAGCTTCGTGAGGACAGAAAGGCACCGCTGAACGGCTTGGATTCGCTGGTGTTCAAAGTGCATCACAAACTTATCGGCAGCGATTATCTTTATACGACCTCTGCCCACAAAGCCTTTTTTTCCTTGGTAAGAGCCGGAGATATCTATCTCTCCATTGGTGGCGACAATTACTGCTACGCGGGCAAAGACATCCTGGGACATTACAACGAAGCCATCCATAAGAGAGGCGCAAAGACGGTTTTCTGGGGCTGCTCGTTTGAGCCGACCGACATGGACGAGACCATTGCCAGAGACATTGCTCAGTACGACCTGATCACCGCGCGGGAGAGCATCAGCTACGAAGTACTAAAAGCGGTCAACCCCCGCACGATCCAGGTGGCCGATCCAGCCTTCATGCTGGAGAGCGTCTGCCTGCCGCTGCCGGAGAGCTGGCAGGAGGGAAACACGATCGGTATCAACGCAGGACCGCTGATCCTGCAGAATGCCAAGGACGAGGGCTCGGCTTTCGAGGCTTATCGCCGGCTGATTTCGCACATTCTGGAGAGCACGGATTGCGCCGTCGCGCTGATCCCCCATGTTGTGCTGGAGGGCAATGATGACCGCGTTCCGCTCCGCCGTTTGTATGAGGAGTTTGCCGCGACAGGGCGGGTCCTGCTGGTCGAAGACCACAACTGCTGTGAACTGAAGGGCTTCATTTCCCGCTGCAGGATGTTTGTTGGGGCGCGGACACACGCCACCATTGCGGCGTACTCCTCATGCGTACCGACGCTGGTGCTGGGCTATTCGGTAAAGTCAAAAGGCATTGCAAGGGATCTTTTCGGCGCGGAGGAGCATTATGTCCTGCCCGTGCAGGAGTTGAAGGATCCAAACGAGTTGGTCGCCGGATTTGAGTGGCTGATGGAGCACGAAAGGGAGATCCGCGCACATCTGGAACAGACGATGCCGTCCTACCGGCAACGAGCCATGCTTGCTGGCGAAGCCGTAGAAAGGTTGATGGACAGATGAGAAAAGTACTGATCGGAATTGTCCTTCTCCTGTGCCTTGTCAACTATGGCGTTGACTTTTTCTTTTATCTGAAAAACCGCTACTGCCGCTTTCACATCGGCCGCTGGGATGAAAAAAGTTGGCGCGCGGCCGTCGAGAAGACCGCGCGCCGGTGGCTCAAACACACGCCGACGGTGAAGATCACGGACAACTCGCGCTATATGCTGCTGGATCTGCTGCAGGGCAAGTACCGCAGCGGTTCGATCCAGTCTTGGCAGCAGGCAGCGCTGATCCTCGGCTTACTGGAAAGCGGTGATGCGGAGTCACGCGAGGCAGCGCGCCGGACTGCGCTTAATTTGCTTGACGAGCAGGGAAGGTGGAAGAAACCACCTGTGGCAGTGGATTGCGGGATGCTGTCCTATGCGATCCTGCGGGCGTCCGACGATCCGCAGAGAGTGCGTCCGGCGATGGACTATGCGCTGGAGCTGATTGAACGAAGCATCGACGCATATGGCACGATCTCCTACACGGGAGGGAGGGACAACCCGGAACGGTATGTGGATACGATTGGTTTGACCTGCCCGTTCCTTGCGCTGTACGCCCGGGTCTATCAGGAAGGGCGCTGGGAAGAGGCTGCTTTCCGTCAGCTGGAGAGCTATCGCAGCTTTGGCCTGCTGGAAGGTACCGCCCTGCCAAACCATGCCTTCAACATTCAAACGAAACTGCCACTGGGCGTATACGGCTGGGGCCGCGGCACGGCCTGGTACGTGATCGGTCTGACAGACGCCTATTCGGAACTGCAGAATCCCGAGTACCGGGAAAAGGTGCTCGCCTGGATCACAGAGGCAGCGGAGTCCTATCGGACGTATCAGCGCGCGGACGGGGGCTTCGGCGCGATCCTCCAGCGGGAGAGCAGTTATGACAGCTCCGCGACCGCGGCGCTGGCCTGGTTTTACAGAAGATGCTCCATTTTGCTGGAGAAAGAAGAATACAGCGCCGTTTCCGACCGGTGCTTGTCCGTGTTGCTGAAAAAGACGCGGATCACCGGCGCGATCGACGACTGCCAGGGCGACACAAAAGGGATCGGCGTTTTCGCGCAGTCATACGATATCATGCCTTTTGCGCAGGGAATGGTCCTGCGTGCGATGCAGTGTGATGGAGAGGGATGACCATGAGCGGAAAATCAAGAAGCGACTATTCCATGCTCAATATCGTCGCCGGTATGGGGGGATATGCGGTCAACCTGATCATGGGGATCATTTGCCGCATCGTGTTCACCAGAACACTGTCAGCAGACTATCTGGGTCTGAACGGACTTTTTTCCAACATTCTTTCCATGTTGTCGCTGGCGGAGTTGGGGATCGGATCGGCAATCGGCTATGCGCTGTATAAACCGCTTGCAGAGGACGACAAGCCCAAGATCGCGTCTCTGATGCGCTTCTATGCGCGTTGCTATGCCGTGATCGGTATGGTAATTGCCGTGCTGGGCTTAAGTTTGCTGCCTTTTCTTGATGTTCTGATCAAGGACGCACCAAACATCAAAGAGAATTTACATGTCATCTACCTGTTCCATCTGTTCAGTACGGTAACTTCGTATTTCTTCAGCTATCGCGGAGCCCTTCTGACTGCCTCACAACGGAACTATCTGGTGGTCGGAATCAGCTACCTCGTAATGATCACACAAAGCGTTGTGCAGATTATCCTGCTCCTGACGACCAGAAACTACATGCTGTATCTGCTGGTTTTGATCGTCGGAGGACTGACCTACAACATCATTATTTCCCAAGTTGCCAAGAAAAAGTTTCCCTATATCGTGGGGAAATCTATTGCCCCTCTGGAAGAAACGGAAAAGAAAAAGCTGACATCCAACGTCCGCGCGCTGACGATCTGGAAACTGTCCGGTCTTTTGGTCAACCAGACAGACAACATCATTATCACTTATTTTAGTGGATTAATAACGGTCGGTCTGTCATCGAACTATACGCTGCTGAGCGGAACGCTGAATTCGCTGATCAATCTGGTTTTCAACGGCCTCACTGCCAGCGTGGGGAACCACAACGCCCTGGAAGACAGGGAGCATAAGTACGCGCTGTTCAAATCGATCAACCTGGCAAACTTCTGGATGTTCGGCTGGGCATCCATCGGCATCTTTGTCTGCTCCTCGGACATGGTGCAGCTGCTCTTCGGCGCGCGCTATGTACTGCCGATCGAGATCCCGTTCATCATTGCGCTGAACTTTTACATGGTGGGCATGCAGAGCGCGGTGTGGACGTATAAAAATACCATGGGGATTTTTCGCCAGGGGCGTTATCTGCTGTTTCTGACGGCAGCCATCAATCTGATGGCGTCGATCTGGCTGGGCAAGCTCCTGGGACTTTTCGGCATCCTGGCCGCGACGGCGATCTCCAGAGCCTGCACCAACACATGGTATGACCCCTATGCGATCCACAAGTACGGCTTCGACCTTTCGGCCCGCCCCTACTTTGTGCGCTATCTGGGCAATTTAGCCCTCTGTACAGCAACCGGCGCGCTTTGCTATGGCCTATGCTCTCTGCTGCCCTTCTCGCTGGTTATCAACGTGATCCTAAAAATCGTGATTTGCAGTGCTGTCTGCAACGGAGTCTTTTTCCTGTGCTTCCATCGGTCTGCTGAATTCCAGTATCTCCGGAGCTTCGCCGAAAAAGTTTTCTCCCGTGGCCGCAGTATCCTGCACAAGATCGTAAGTCGATTTGCTCGATAAGGTTATCTTCCTACACGCAATGCGGGAAATGGGACGCTCGTTTTGTGGCGGACTTACAACGATGGATTGGTAGTATTCTATGCTTCAATGGACCTATGCCCTCCCGCTGAATGGGATTGTACTCCTGATTGGCGCAGCAATATGCGTATGGGGATATGTGAATGGGAAACAGCTTGTGCGACAATGGAAGGCAGCCAACGTCATCCTCTGTGCGGCGAGTTTGATGGTCATCCTGTATGTTACACTTCACCGCACATCCGACACGCACGCGGCCGTGCTGCGCCCATTTTCCTGGCTCAAAAGGGCAAAAGAGCAGCCTGAGCTCTACCGCGAGATGCTGATGAACGTGTTTCTGTTCTTTCCGCTGGGACTGACATTGTCGAACGCATTGCCGCAGAAGTGGCATCGGTGGGGGAGGATCGCGCTTACAACGGCCCTCTGTTGTATGTTCAGCGCGCTCATCGAGTACACGCAGTTTCGCTGTGCTCTTGGCATGGCGGAGACGGACGACGTGATCTGCAACACGCTGGGCTCCTTCTTCGGCGCCTGTTCTCTTCTGATTGCGCACTTGATCCTGAAATGGCAGAATCATAGCAACAGATGAGCTAAAACACGCGGAGTTGATGTTGTTATCTGATTCAATTTGAGAAAATTGCAAATGGGAAATGCTACTGCAAAATATCCATGTTTTGTGGAAGATATAGCAAAGGTTCATAATGGAAGGAAGTCAACAAAAGAAACATGGTTATGCACATACTGATCACAGCGACATCTTACTTTGCCCTATTACTGCTGCTTATGCGGACGACAGTTGCAGGTATCATCAAAACGGCTGTTTTGTTCCTTCTTGGCTTGGCGCTGATCCTCTGGAAAAAGCCCTGGATCAAGGAGCGTCCAAAGGTGAGCCAGCTTTTGATTTCAGCCTTTTCTGCAGCTTACCTTGGATACTGTTTTTACAATAAATGGATGCCCGCCTCCAAGGTCCATGCGATTGCCTCGCTGCTTCACTTATCCACCACTGTGCTGATTGGCCTGACGGCCGCGCTGCTTACTCTCATAGCCATGTATGCCATCGTCTTCGCATTGCAGGTGGTTGCTGAGCAACTGTCGAAGTTAGAGGAAAAACAGCAATGGATAGGAAGCCTTCTCCGTTGCTTCCTGGCAGCGACTGTGACCGTTATTATGTCCCAGATAATGATCGATGTGGGTATCCTTTCCATGGGGTATCTTAAGTTTCTGTGTGGGGTCGCAATCGTATCGGACGTGATTTTGCTCCTTTATTCCTTATCTGGAAATATTCGGGTATCCTACTCCTTGGGAACAGGCTGGTTCATGCTCCTGGCAACGGCTAACGCCTATGTATACCGATTCAGAGGCCGTCTGTTTGAGCCGGTCGATGTGTTTTCTATCGGAACAGCCATGAACGTCGCGGAGAACTACAGCCTGTGGCCTGTCCCATTTCTTGTAATTGTTGGTTGGATTATCTGGATTGGGGCACTTATCTGGCTGTTTCAAAGAAGCGGGTTGAGGAGAAAGAACAGAATTCCAATAAAAGCCAGGATCGTTCTGCTGATATGTTGTGTTCTCGCAGCGCTCCCGATCAGCGGTTACGCAATCCACCTGAAGACGTACCATTGGGACCGGGGAGGAGCGATATCAAATGGCTATGTTCTGGACTTTGCCTCCAAAATCAAAGAGGCGTATGTTTCAAAACCGGATGGTTACAGAGAGGAGGTTTATGCATCGCTGGCTGAACAGTATCCGAAGAAGACCGATAATTCGGTGCGGCAGCATCCACATATCATTGTCGTTATGGATGAGGCCTTTTCCGATTTGAGTGTTCTCGGCAAGCTGTCGACGGATACAGAGGTCATGCCCTTTGTTTCCTCGCTCCGGCAGGATGCAGTCACCGGATACGCGCTGGTTTCTGTCCATGGCGGAAATACTTCGAACTCGGAGTTTGAGTTTCTCACCGGGAATTCGATGGCATGGCTTTCGCCTAATGCGGTCCCGTATCAAAATCATGTCAAGCCCTCGGCCTATTCCATGGTTTCTTACTTAAAGTCGGAGTATCACTATCAGTGCATCGCCATGCATCCTTTCCATTCCAGCGGTTGGAACCGCCCGACGGTCTATGCGAACCTGGGGTTTGACGAGTGTCTCTTTCTGGAGAACTTTCCTCAGGAGGATCTTATCCGCAATTTTGTCAGCGACCGGGAGATGTTTGAGAAGCTGGTAGATGTCTATGAGGCGCAGCATCAGTCGCCGCTGTTTCTTTTTGGTGTGACGATGCAGAATCACGGCGGATACAACTACCGGGGAGAGGACTTTGAACCGTCCGTTTCTCTGGTCGGTTATGACAGGGAATTCGCTGACGCGGAGCAGTACCTGTCCCTGGTCAAGGAATCGGATAAAGCCGTTGAATACCTGATTTCCTACTTTTCCGGTGTGGAGGATGACGTCGTGATCGTGTTTTTCGGAGACCATCAGCCGAAACTGAATGATGCGTTCTGCGACGAACTCAGCGGGGGAGCGCCGGCAACCCTGGACGAACAGCAGAAGAGATTCCTGGTACCGTTCTTTATCTGGGCGAATTACGACATCGAGGAAGAGCACCTGGAGCGCATCAGCCTGAATTATCTCTCCTCCTATGTGTATGAAGCAGCCGGGCTTCCCCTGCCGCCGTATAATCAATTCCTGTCTGACATGGAAGAGGCGATCCCGGCGATAAATGCAAACGGCTTCTACTCGCGGGAAGAGGATCGGTATCTGCCGTTTGATATGGCGTCTGGGGAAGAGAAGAAATGGCTGGAGATGTATGAGCAGCTCCAATACAACGCCCTCTTTGACAAGGAACATCGGAGCGAGGTGTTTTTCCCGACCGGGGACTAGGGGGCAATCCGGAACACAGCGACGACCCCGGCATATGGCCTATATGTAAACATAAAAGCAGGCGTTCGAAAGAGCGCATGCTTTTATGTTGCCTATTCTTCTTTATCCAGCCTTGCGTCAAACTGTTGCCAGTTCGCCCCTGACCTCCTCTGCCTCGTGGTTGACCTCCTCGGGCGTGTGATAGGTGGGGATCATGCCCTGCAGAATGCTGACCAGTTTCCCGCTGTCGAAGTCCTCGGATACGGCGCGGTCAAGGTACTGGAGATCCTCTGTGATCTCAACGGGGTCAATGTACTGCTGCTGTTCTATGAAGATCTTGCTGTTTTCGGTCTTGATCAGCGTCTCGCTCTTCATCAAAAGCTCTTCATAGAGTTTCTCACCCGGGCGCAGACCGATCTCTCGAATCTCAATATCACGATACGGTTCGAGCCCGGAAAGACGGATGAGATCTTCGGCCAAGTCGAGGATCTTTACCGGCTCGCCCATG
>JAEEGL012909238.1_pt1 | contig 21648 bp, 19 predicted proteins | sample 9134231 | NCBI WGS metagenome assembly JAEEGL01 (sample SAMN16246548, study PRJNA631951) | gut metagenome | biome: gut microbiome; feature: rumen; material: fiber-attached | host: Bos | place: Iran: Karaj | collected 2018-10
GATAAAAGTGCCGAAAAAACCGGAAGTATTTCTATCACAAATATTATTGAGGATGAAAACTACAATATTGATGGACAAATTTCTAATACAAAGTTAGAAGATTTATTTTTTGCAGCCTGTAGAGGTGGATGCCCTAGATGTTTAGCTCTTAAGAGCGATACAGCAAAAAAGACAAATATATTCGCAGATGTAAGGGCATCACATGAAGCGGATGATACAGGCCTAGAAGCTGACGCAGTATATCAGTTGACTGATGGTAGTTGCGCATTAATTGGGATAAAAAACAGGCGCCAATCAAATACCTGCAGCTGAAAAAGGGCTTCTAAAGTTTAGAGATGTAATAAGAGTTCACAATCAAAAAGCTATAGAAAATGAAAAGCATCCAAAACCTACATATAGGGAACCATCAGCGTTAATCATAATATGCGCAAATACGCCAATGGCGTATACAACAGAAAATGGAGTTAAGGTTGTACCTTATGGGTGTATGAGGGATTAAAGATAAAAAAGGCAGTGGTTACACTGCTTTTCTTATATTAAGAAAAATAAAATCATTTTCGCAACATTCTGTGAAATAATGCCAATTTAACCTCAAAATAAGGTAAAATTAGAAAATAGACGATATATAAATAGAAATATATAATTAAATCTTTATTTTGCTATAAATAGAATAGATGAGAAGGTAAATAAGAATGAGTGTATTCGAAGAAATCGTTAGTAAAAAAGCAAAAATAGCGGTAGTGGGTTTGGGTTATGTTGGACTGCCATTAGCACATGCATTTTCGAAAAAGTATGATGTTATAGGTTTCGATAATAATAATGAAAAGATTGAAAAGTATAAGTCAGGTATAGATGTAACAAATGAGATTGGGCATGAAGAATTGCGCGATACTAATATTTGGTTTACCAGTGATGAAAATGAACTAAGTAAAGCTAGTTTTATTATTGTTGCAGTTCCAACACCTGTGAATATGGATCATACACCAGATTTGAGTCCTGTAGAGGGGGCAAGTAGATGTGTTGGTAAAAATCTAAAAGAAGGAACTATAGTCGTGTATGAATCTACGGTGTACCCTGGTGTGACAGAGGATATCTGCATACCCATTCTTGAAGAAGAGTCAGGGCTAAAATGTGGAACAGATTTTAAAGTTGGTTATTCTCCAGAAAGAATTAATCCAGGCGATAAAGTACACAGATTAGAGAATATAAAAAAAATAGTTTCTGGTATAGATAAAGAAGCTTGCGATGAGATTCAAAAAGTATACGAACTGATAATTGAAGTTGGTACACATCCAGTTTCAACAATCAAGACAGCAGAGGCTATTAAAGTAGTAGAAAATAGTCAAAGAGATATTAACATAGCATTTATGAATGAGCTTGCTATGGTTTTCGACCGTATGGGCATAGATACTAATGAAGTTATAGATGGAATGAATACAAAGTGGAATGCTTTAGGGTTTCGTCCTGGTCTAGTGGGAGGGCATTGCATTGGCGTTGATCCATATTACTTCACATATGAAGCTGAAAAAAAAGGATATCATAGTCAAATTATTTTAAATGGTCGTATTGTAAATGATCATATGTCTAAGTTTATAGCTGATATATCAATAAAGAAGATGGTAGAGGCAGGACTTGCGCCTAAAAAAGCTAAGGTAGGAATATTAGGATTGACCTTTAAGGAGGATTGTCCAGATATACGAAACAGCAAGGTAGTCGATGTCATAAGGCGATTAAATGAATTTGGAATAGAGCCACTTGTTTCAGACCCTTATGCAGATAAGGAAGAGGCAAAGAAGGAATATGGAATAGACATTTGTCCTTTAAAAGATATTAAGAACATGGATTGTATCATTTTGGCTGTAAGTCATGAGGAATATCGAAATATTTCTCTTAAAGATTTTATTGCAAACTATATGAATTCTAATCAGAATAGCGTTTTGATAGACGTAAAAGGACTCTATAATGTTGAAGAATTAAGCGCAACAGACATAATTTGGTGGAGGCTATAAGTGAAAAAAATATTATTTGTGTGTAACTATTTTTCGCCTGATGCAACAATTGCGGCGATAAGAACGACTAAGCTTGTTAAATATCTAAAAAAATCTGGTTATGAAGTTGATTTCTTGGCTTGTAAGAATGATAGTCTTTCTGAAGATGAGATTTTAGCAAATGATATTAGTAGTGTAGAAGTTACTTACGCACATAATTCTAAAAAATTCTTGAACGCAGATAAAAGATGGAAGAAATTGCTTGAACCTATCAAAAAGAAAAAGCTTGCTGATATGTCAAATAGAGAGCGAGTAAATCCTAAAACTGGACATATTGAATTTTATCCATATGAAACAGCATATCCATTCTTAGGAAGCATAGAATATATATCAAACATAAAAAAGCAAAAGGATTACTTTAAAAGCGTAAAAAAGTGGCTTGAGACAGCTGACGCTTATGATTATTTAATAACCTCTTATGGCGACGCATTTAGTTATTATGCTGGTAAATATTATCATAAGCTGCACCCTGAAACAAAATGGGTTTTCGATATTAGAGATGCCATTTATAGATATAAATTTACCCCTTGTTATGTAAGCTTTATTCCAAAAATAATGGAGAAAAGAGTTTGGAAGGAAGCTGATGTGATAACAGGTATATCTCAAGGTATATGCGACAGAGTGCCAGAAAAGTATTCTAGCAAAGTACATAAGTTAACTAATGGCTATGATATTTCAGATAGAGAGAATATTATTCCTGAAGCATTGAGTGGAAAAGAAGCATTAACCATGACATTTACGGGTTCAATGTATGGGGGACTTCAAAAATTAACACCTCTATTTAAAGCTATTAGGGAACTAATAAATAACGGGGAGCTAGAAAAAGACTTTATCCAATATCATTTTGCGGGAACGGAGTCTGCTAAAAATGTTTTTTTAATTCAGTTAAAAGAATATGATTTAGAAAATCAAATGATAAATCATGGCAAGTTAGATAGAAAGGCAACATTGAAGCTTCAATGTTCCTCGGATGTGTTGCTTGCACCTTCCTATGATTTTGAGATTAATAAAGGTGGTGTCATTACTGGAAAGTTTTTTGAATATATGTCAGCTAAACGACCAATGATAGTTGTTGTAACAGGTGATATTGAAACCAGTGAAATAGGACAAATTACTCGAGAGTGTAATCTAGGAGCTGTATATGAAGAGGCACATCATAACACAGATTATGAGCTATTAAAAGCATATGTTTTAAAAATATGCCAGAAGAAGAGAATTACAGGTGAAATACCATGTGAGCTTAGGATTGAAAATGTGGAACAATACGACTATAGAAATATAACGCAGGAATTAGTAAAAATACTACAGATGGAGGGGTAGACATGAAGTATGGATTGATTGGTTGTGGACGAATATCACCAAACCACATAGCAGCTGCACAGGCGAATAATCTTGATATAGTAGCAATCTGTGATATTGATGAATCGTGCATGGAAGACAAAGTGTTGAAATTTAAGCTAGATAACAGCACTAAGAGATATACAGATTATATTGAAATGATTGAAATTGAAAAGCCTGAGCTTGTAGCAATTTGTACCGAAAGTGGTAAGCATGCAAAGATAGCGCTGGACTGCATTGAGCGAGGTGTAAATTGCATAATTGAAAAACCGATAGCTTTGTCTATAAAAGATGCGGATGCGATAATAGCTGCGGCTATAAAGCATCATGTAAAAGTATGTGCTTGTCATCAAAATAGATTTAACAAATCGGTGCAGATTATACGAGAAGCAATCGAAATGAGAAGATTTGGACGGCTATTTTATGGAACAGCCCATATTAGATGGTGTAGAGATCACGAGTATTATGACCGTGCCTCATGGAGAGGAACATGGGAACAAGATGGTGGTGCCTTGATGAATCAGTGCATTCACAATATTGATTTATTACGATGGATGATGGGTGGTGAAATAGACGAAGTATACGGCATGACGGATAGACTTAATCATCCATATATACAGGCAGAAGATCTTGGAATCGCATTGATAAAGTTTAAGAATGGAAGCTATGGAATTATAGAGGGCACAACAGATGTTTATCCTAAAAATCTAGAAGAGACATTGTATTTGTTTGGAGAAAAGGGAACTGTAAAAGCTGGAGGTCAATCTGTAAATATTATTGAGGAATGGAGATTTTCAGATATGTTAGATGATCCAAATGCTGTAAAGGAGAGATTTCACGAGAATCCACCATCTGTATATGGATTTGGACATAAACCTTTATATGCGGATGTTATTAATGCAATTCAGCAGGATAGACAGCCATATGTTAATGCAGTAGAAGGAAAGAAAGCTTTGGAACTAGTATTGGCTATTTATAAATCTGCAGCTACAGGTATGCCAGTTAAATTGCCGCTTGAGGATTGTGCAACCACAGATTTTAGTGGAAGGTTTGGAGATTAATAAATGGAATTTCGGGATTTAAAAAAACAGTATGCTGTTCTCAAAGATGAAATAGACAAGGGTATTCTTAATGTAATAGAGAGTGCATCATTTATCCAGGGGAAGGAAGTAAAAGAATTAGAGGAAAAACTTGCAGCCTATGTAGGTGTAAAGCATTGTGTGACATGTGCTAATGGAACAGATGCTTTACAAATTGCTTTAATGACGTGGGGAATTGGAGAGGGAGATGTAGTTTTTGTTCCTGATTTTACATTTTTTTCGTCTGGAGAAGTGGTTTCGTCAGTAGGAGCAACACCAATATTTGTAGATGTAGAGCGAGACACTTTTAATATTAGTCCAATTGCATTACGAAATATGATTACAAAAGTTATTTCTAACGGTGGAAAGCCAAGAGTAATCATCGCGGTTGATTTGTTTGGTCAACCTGCTAATTATGTTGAACTGAGAAAAATAGCGGATGAGTATGGGCTATTAATACTTGAAGATGGAGCACAGGGATTTGGAGGAAGTATTAATGAAAAGAAAGCATGCTCATTTGGAGATATTTCTACTACAAGTTTCTTTCCAGCTAAACCATTAGGTTGTTATGGAGATGGCGGAGCAATTTTTACTGATAATGATGAATGGGCATCTCTTATAAGGTCCTATTGCGTTCACGGAAAAGGTTCTTCGAAATATGACAATATTAGAATAGGAATGAATTCTAGATTAGACACGATACAGGCTGCAGTTCTACTGGCAAAGCTAGATCAATTTATAAATTATGAAATGAAAAAAATGCAAGAAATAGCAGCTTGGTATACAAAAGAACTTGAAGGAGTAGTACAAACACCAATAATAAAACAGGGATATGAATCAAGCTGGGCACAGTATTCAATACTTTTAAAAGATGCTATTGAGCGTGAGTCTTTAATGAAATACATGAAAAATAAAGGGATACCAATAGCAATTTATTATCAGAAGCCCATGCATAAACAAACAGCTTTTAAATTTGGCGGTAATGACATAGATTATCCAGTAACAAACATGTTGGTGGATGTTGTTCTTTCTTTGCCGATACATCCATATATAGAGATAGATGAGATTAATTATATAATTGAGTCAATTAAAGGAGCATTACTACAAGAGTAAGTATATGTCGGATAAGAAGAGAAGTTATAAAGTAATTGTATATGGTATTGATAGATATACAGAGATAGTACTTTCGAGTATCAAAGAAACGAATCAGATAATTGGAATATCTGATTCGTTTTCGTGCTTATTGTTTTATGGAAAATATAAGTTTTATAAATGTACTGATTTAATAGATTTAGATTTCGATTATGTTATTGTAACATCTCGCGACAGGAAGAATCATGATGATATTATAAAATTTTTACATGAAATTGGGATTTCAAAAAATAAGATAGTTAGTTTTTTTGAAATCTTTCACGAGGAAAAAATAGATAAAGTATTTAAATGCTTGAAAACGATTCAGCATGAAGGCGTGATACTTGGATTGAGTCATGCGGCAAAAGGAATAAATCCGAAATACCTAGATGGAGAATGGCTGAATTTAGCGACATCTGCGGAAGACATATATTACCATTTTGAAGTATTAAAGAAATATTATAATCGATATGTTTTAGATGCAAATAAAGTAAAGTATGTAGTTATAGATATGTACGATTACACAGTATTTTCTTTTGATACAAGTATGAGTGCACAAGCACTTTGTTATTGGGCTGATGGCGGGAATTCTTCCTTGCATAATTATAGTTGTAATACATTATTTACAGGTGATGTAGAGAAAGATATGATTGATAATCTTCCTGATTATCCAGCATATTTTCCAAAACGAAAGAATAGTGAATTGATATTAAGAAAGCGATTGTTTGAAGAAAAGATTGCGTTTGAAAAGATAAACAAATGCTTTGCTGATGTTGATCCATCGCATTTAGGATTTGAGGATTTTCCTAACGAATTTCAAAATAGCGGTCATATCAATAAAAATCCGTTAATTCCAGCATCAATATATGCTAGGTTAGATAAATCAAGAAAAAAGTATGAGAAAACTGAAGCTGAGAATAAAAAAATATTTTTGAATATGATTAATTATACTAAAGCAAAACTTCCTCTTGCAAAAATAATTTTAATTATGTTGCCACGATATGGATTACTTGAGGAATTACATAATAATAATATATATATTATGGAGCAGAAGAATGAATTCGAGGAGTTTGTTTCACAATTTGTGGATAATGATAAAGTGTTCTTCTTGAATTATAAAAATAATACCGAAATAGCAAACAACAATTTCCTTTGGAGAGATGTTTCTCATTTAAACTACCAAGGGAGTGTGGCGATGACATCATTGTTGAATAATGACCTGAGGAAATTAGAGGATAAGTCAAAATGAATAAAGCGAGAAAAATAAAAATTAAAAATTCTGCTATATGTGTTACAGATTTTTGTGTTGAGCAAAACAAAATGTGGTTTATTTCTGCGTATTATAATTATTTATTTATGTTGGATTTAAAAGATTGGATTGTAAAAAAAGTATACCGATTGCCTTATGGAAGGGCTTTTGGAATGGGTGAAGCATTATTCTTATATAAAGATGATGATTATATTTATATAGTTCCGCGTAACAATAAAATAGATATAGTGAAGTTTAGTATTTCTAATTGTTTATTTCAGAACATAGATAATGTGTTACCAGACGAAAAATGGGGGAAAGAGATTTCAACAGATGATATGTATATATATATTCCTGTAAGTGATAAACCATATATAGTAGCGCTAAAAAAAGACTATTCTTCATTTAAAAAAGTGCCAGTCAGTACAGATTTGAAAGGAGTTGAAGTGCTGGGAAGCAGGAGTGGCGGATTGTGGTTGATAGAAGCTGAATCAAATGATTTGATAGCGTTCGATATGGTAAACAATGGAATAAAGCGATTTGAAAAGAAACCAGAAACATACAAAACATTTCCGGGAGGGCCGATATTCTCCACTATCGTGGGAGATAATAATCCAATTTTGTTTCCAAGATATTCAAATATGATTCTCAAATTAAAAAAGGATGGGACATTTGATATTGTTGAACTATTTGATGAATATAAATTTGATTATTCGTTATTTCTTGCGGTTAAACCTATTAACGAACAAATAATTACATATGTAAATGGTTATAACTGCTGGAGGGTGTATGATTCCGAGAATAGAATGTTAGAAGAGCATAAAATGAATGTTTCTGAAGAAGTTATTACTGAAATCTATGCGGAGAATCCATTTTATAGATATGGAAAAAGAAAAGAATCGTTTGTAAGAGAGGATAACTATCTTCTTACTGTTGCGGATTATATTGGGGATATTATTAATAATACTGTATAGAGTTATGGAGATGTCATAATGAGATTATCTTTATTAGATATAGTGCAATATAACGAAGTATATATTTTTGGCGCGGTAGAAAATCAAATAGTAGAGTTTATCTTAGAAAAAGGATTAAAAATAGTTGCTTTTATTGATAATGATAAAAATAAATGGAGCTCAACGATACGAGAAATACCAATAAAAAGCGTTGAAAGTTTGTGCGATAATAAAGATGAGAGCATAGTTATTATTTCGACATATAAACATTGGGATGAAATGGAAACACAAATGGCACAATACAATGTTAATTGCGTTGTGGCCTATAGGGATATTAGAGACTTTTGCGGAGCAGAGTTTCAGGCATTTTGTAATAAAATAGATGTTAATAAATTAGTAATTGATACTCTGCATATTGAATTGTCTAGTTTGTGTAATTGTAGATGTATATATTGTCCTTTTCATGGAGTGTCATCGATTAAGAGTGATAAAGGCCTAATATCATGGGATACAGTTCGAAAAATTGTAGATACTATGAGGACTGTTAAGACACTTAAAACACTTGATGTAGTAGGGAATGGAGAGATTTTCATTCATAAAGAGTGGGATAAAATAATAAATTATGTAATAGGTGAACTTAAAATAACGAATCTAGTACTTTATACAAATGGGATGTTGTTGAATGATGAGAACATAAAGAAATTATCGCGTATAAATGCTGAAGATATTAGGTTAGAAATATCTATTGATGGGAGATGTCCATCGGACAATGACAAGTATAGAATTGGTTCAGTATATGAGAAAGTGAAAAAAAACGTATTAGATGCCTATAAGATGTTTGAAGACGATAGTCATATTAATATGGTCATAACAAATTGTTATCCAGCTAGAGATAACGAACTACAAGAGGGCGATATTATTGAATCTTATGGTGCTAAAATCCCAAGATTCTTGCAGGAGGATTTTCCAGATGTTAGCAAAGTAAGTAAATACACGTTGGCAATTGATAACTTTCGAGATATACCTGGTTTGAATAAAAAGAAAAAAAACTGGGGAGAAAAAAGTTTAAAGTGTTTGGATATTTTTCACAGGATAGCGTTTGACTATCAGGGGAATATGGTTAGATGCTCATGTTGGAAATCCTCTATTGATATTGTGTCTAACATATATTCTGATGATGTATTAGCAGATTGGCTAACGGAAAGTGGGTTGAATAATGCTAGAAAGAACACGTTGCTAAGTTTGGATGGAAGAGATAGTTGTCACGGTTGCCCATTAAGGGGGATTGGTGATATTTACTTTTTGATGGAGGATGTGATGTGAAGAAAGCTATAATATTTGGCTGTGGAAATATTGGCACAGGTTCTTTTTGGAAAATTAAAGAAAATTATGAAGTGATTGCGTGGACAGATAACAATGAGATGTTATGGGGGAAGTATAAAGAGGGGCTTCCAATTATATCGCCACTTGAAATGTGCGAGTGCATCAAGACGAATGTCGATATAATTGTTTTTGTTTCAGTTATTAAGTCTACCGATATTGTAAAGCAGTTGCGCGAATATGAAATTAGTAACTACTATGTATGGAAAGAAGGCTTTTTCTTTTACAATGAGGAAAAGGGGTTTTTGACCTACAAATATAATAATGTTGACTATAGGATAAGAGATAATAGTGTATTGTTTGTGATGAATACAATAGTGGGTGGAATACGTGAATATAGACTCGCATCCATTCTTAAAGAAGATGGATATAATATTTATTTAGCTTACTTCTCGCCATTTAATACGAAATTGGGAGAGGGATTTATCGATGTATATGAGCAAATAATTCCTATTATGAGTTTAGATGAATTGGTAGAGCTTTCCAATAATAAGAACTTTGTATTTATTCACAGTTCTAGCGAGCCAGAATGGGGAACGGCATTTTTAAAGGATTATAACAATAAGATTATTCATGAATGTCATGATTTGGGAAGTTCAAATATAAATATGACAATGGAAGATTTAACGATGGAGTATATATCAAATGTAGCAGCTCAAGGCGTTATTTATCCAACAGAAGCATTACGTAAGGAGGCAGTAAGTAAATTTAATATACCGATAGAGAAAACCATTGTTATAGAAAATATAATTTCTGAATGTTTAATTCCAACAAAAAGATTACAGAAGCTAAGTGATTTTGATGGCAAAGTGCATGCTGTTTATGAAGGTGCTATAACAGCAAATAATGAATATGACAAACGATATTTTGAAAAAATATGGTTGCGAATTGCTGAAGAGGGAATAGTGGTCCATTTTTACACGAACCATGAGGAATCATATTGTAAATATTTAGACGAACTTCATCCCAATATTATATATGAGGGGAATTTATCTTCAATGGAATTGGCCGTTGAGATGACAAAGTATGATTTGGGATTGCTCCTTTTTAATGTTAATAAAAGAAATAAACGATATTTAGAAAACGCTTCTCCAAATAAGATGTATGAATATTTAAACGCTGGAATTCCTGTAGCCACAAATGGTATTGATAGTTATAAAGAATTTGTAGAAAAATATCATGTTGGAAAAGAAATATCGTTAGAAGGGGGATTGTTAAGTCAGTTTAAGGAATTAAAAACTATACCTATAGAATCGGATTTTTTAACAAAAAATGGATACACAATAGAAAGCCATAAAGAGGAAATTATAAAATTTATAGATAAAGTGATTAGTGGGGGTAAAAATGAAAAAAAGAATAGTGCTGTTTGGCGCAGGTAAATTTGGTATAGCAGCGTATAATACATTAAAGGATACGCATGAGATAATTTGCTTTTGTGATAATAAGAAAACATTGCAGGGAAAAGAACTCTTGGGTGTACCCATTGTTTCCCCGGAAAAAATGATTTCAATGATTGATGATGAAACGGATATTGTTATTAGTTCGTATTATTATCTTGAAATAGGAGAGCAATTGGAAGGCTTGAATATTAATGATTATTATATAGGGTTGGATGGTACTATTTTCCCGAAGCCAGAAAAGGATGCGAACAGAGTATTTAGAAGATGTACAAGATGCATAATGGATAATAAATCTGATGATACGATTATGTTTGATGATGAAGGTCGCTGTAGTTATTGTACATCCGCAATTAATAATATTGGAAAAGTATATTTGCCAAATGAAACTGGGGAAAAAATGCTTACCCAAATGATTAGTAAGCTAAAGAAATACGGTGAGGATAAGATATATGATTGTATAATGGGACTTTCAGGTGGGCTTGATTCATCATATTTAGTTTATCTTGGATATAAATGGGGACTAAATGTTTTGGTTGTACATGTAGATGATGGATTTGATACAGAAATATCTAAATCTAACATTTCAAAATTAATAAAAAAAACAGGATTTGATTATGAATCTATCAAACTTGATAGTGAACAATATGCTGATTTGGTTGTCTCTTATATGAGGGCTGGGGTGCCTAATATTGCGGTTCCACAAGATAATTGTGATTTGGCATTCATTTATGATAGGTTGAGACACTATAATATTAAATATTTTTTGTCTGGAGGAAACTTTGCACTTGAATGTATATTACAAAGAGGAAATACATACTCAAATCTTGATGTGCAAAATATATATAATATACATAAAATTTTTGGTAAGAAGGATATAGGCAAATTGAAATTCATTTCTTCAGAAGAGGTGGATGAATTGAAAGATTCATTGGGGCTAGATACTTTACGACCATTGGATTTAATTGATTATAATAAGGATCGAGCTTTTAAAGAACTGGCAAATTTTTGCGATTTTGAATACTATGGTAGGAAACATTTGGAGAATACATTAACAGCATTTATTCAGTTGTATTGGTTTCCTAGAAAATTTAATGTTGATAAACGAACATCTCATTTATCTAGCTTGATTGTTAGCGGCCAAATGACAAGACAAGAAGCCTTAGAAAAGATGAAGGAACCTTTATATGAGGAAAAGGAGATGGAGAAGTGTATAGAAATCGTAAAAAAGGGGTTAAATATTGATGATGAAGAGTTTGAAAAGTTGATGAAAGCAGATGTACATAAACATGAGGAATACAATTAATAGATGATTGTTTAGTTTTGAGTGAGGTTTACGGTGCTAGAAAAAATTATATTTGTTGGTGAAGCGGATATTATTGGTAAAGCAGAGATGGTATTTGAACCAGAAAGAATAATTGACAGTATAGAGACTAAATTGCCCTCTTGGGAGGATAAGATTAAAGAAACATGGTTGTCACATTACAGCGAGTCGAAAGATGTCTTGGTTTGCTCAACGAATTACTTGGATGTGGGGAAGGTGATTTTTGAGATAGGAATACAAGAATTTTATGTGTTTGTTGATGGTTTGTTTTTTCGCAGTGACCAGATAGAATTGATGCGACCAATCGAATTATATGAAGGGACGAGTTTTAAAAAGAAGAGTTCTACTGAAAGAAGTATTCTATTTATTAACAAGTTAGCTTATGAAAATGTAATGGTTGAAGCTGCAAAAAAAAGAGGCTTTACATCTATTTTAGGAAATATAACTTGTTGGGATAAGGCAGGAGAGAACTATGATTTATACAGAAAGTTTTCATCAATGAATGGAATGCGTGAGTTTATTGAATCAAGTGATATTGATTTAATCAGTTGCGCTCAAAATTCGGAAAGCATGGCAAGCATAGCGCTGTTGTCAAATATTCCTGTTATATATTGCATCAGTAATGAAAATCTAAACGAGAATAATTTGATATTACAGAAAATGATTTACAAAGGATCCGCAGGGATTATTTTTTGTGATGCTAAAATTAAAGAAATATATGAAAAGCAGTTTGGTGAATATGCCGGGAAAAGTTGTGTTTTCCAAAAGGATTTTTTAATTGATAATAGTAAAGATTACTTCGAAATAATCGGGGGTTTTTATGAAAAAGTTGCAAGTTATAAATAATAAATATGACTATATTGTATTGACATATAATGTGCCACATAGAAAGACGTATGATACATTGTTAATGCTAAAAGCAAAAGGATATAAGAAGATTCTTGTATACGCTAGTCCAATGCATTATAAAAAAGTTTTTTCACCTATTTATGAACACAGGCCACCATTGATGATGGATATACAGCCGTGCGATTTGTCCAACAATTTGGGATTTGATTATTATGAAAATGATGGATATGAGTATTTAGAGAAAAATGAAGGGCTAGTTATTCTATTATGTGGTGCGGGAATTTTACCTGAATTAGCTATTAAGAATAATATAATTATAAATTCTCATCCTGGGTATATTCCGAATGTACGAGGTCTTGATTCATTAAAATGGGCGATTATTAATAATCAAAAAATAGGAGTTACAACTCATATACTTGGTAAAGAAGTGGACGCAGGCGAAATAATTGATAGACAGGAAGTGTCTGTATATGATAATGATACGTTTCACGCATTGGCACAAAGAGTATATGAACAGGAGATAAGGATGTTGGTGGAAGCGATTGAACATATAAAAGATGAGCATAAAGTGACAACTGCTGGTGATTTTGTTTTGCATAAACGTATGCCAAAAGATATCGAAGAGACACTGCTTTTGAAATTTGAAGAATACAAAGAAAAACACGCGATATGTATCGAAAAATAGATGATAATAAAATGATAGCTATATGGGGAGCTGGAGATGTAGGCAAGGGAATTGCGAACATTTTGCTTGAATTAGGTTATAGCCTAAAGTTTTTTATTGATTCTGATTCTAAAAAAGAAGGGGATAATTATTTAGATATTAAAATTATTTCCCCTGACAGCTTTATAAAGGAATTACCTGATGTTAATGCTGTTATAATTGGTGTTGAATCACCAAATGCCGAGAAACAAATAAAAAAACAACTTGAAAATATAATAATAGAGACTAAAAGTGAATTATTAATATATTCACGTCTTAAAGCTAGGGATTTTCTTTGCAAAGAGTATATACGCAAGCTAAGAAATGTTGGAGTAGATAAATGGGATGTAAACTTTAACTCTTATGTTGCAAATTGGGTAAATAATATTGATTCGGAAATACGATATTGGGCCAAAACTTTTTCAGGTACAGAGTTACCTGAGGGGTATAGAAATAAAATGGCTAACAAGGCATTTTCTAGATTCGACGAAAATATAAGAACATTAGAAAATAACCTTTCTAAAGATTCTGTAGTTGTGGATTTGGGATGCGGATTGGCAACAATGTACGGACACAATGCTAAGAATGGTGAAGTGAAGCTTATTCCTATGGATCCGTTGGCTGCATTCTATAATAAGATGAATCTGGACAATTTTGATAGAAATCTAGATGAAGCAAAAGTTGTTCGATTTGGATTGTTTGAATTTGTTGATAGTTTTCTCGATGAAGAATATGCAGATTTAATAATCATTAATAATGCGTTAGATCACTGTATAGATCCATACAGAAGTATTATAAAGTGTTTTAAGGTCTTGAAGGTTGGTGGTGTATTACGTCTTTGCCATCGCCGAACAGAAGCTGTTTATGAGGGGTGGATGGGCTTACATAAATGGAATGTGGATTATAATGACAGCGATGAATTCATTCTCTGGAACAAGGATAACTGTATTAACATTTCGCAGAAGTTGAAGGATTTTGCAAATGTAAGGGTAGTTCATTCGGATTATGAGACAGATGCATGGGAAACGTTTATAACTGTTGAAATTGAAAAACGAGATGAAGCATGCATAGATGAATTTGAGTATGAGCAGGATGCAAAAGAACTTGCTTTTTTACTAGATTTATTAATGAAAAAGTATGCTGATAGTTACCTAGAACAGATTCAGTAGTGAGAATAATATGAGATTATTATGTGACAGTTTTGAAAACCTTCAAAAAAGAATAAACGATAAAAATCAGCAAATAATAATGTTTGGCGCAGGGGCGATTGGTACAGTTTCTATTCCAGAAATTTTGAAGCAGTATGATTTGCTCAACAGGATTGACTGTTATATCGATAATAATGAATCGCTTTGGGGGAATAGAATAAATGCTGCAGGGAAAGAGTGTATAATTAATCCTCCATCATATCTGAAAGCATGCCAAGGTAATGTGATAATCTTTTTGAATATTAGCAGATTTTCGAGCGTCCTTAATCAGTTAGACAAGATGGAATGTACCGCTTCTATTGAATGCTGTGTTATGCCGATGATGTTAATACACAATTACTGCTTGGATAAATCCTATGGCGAGATTTGCATATCAAATGAGCAATTAATTCCTAAAAAAATACACTATATGTGGCTAGGAGGAAAACCATTACCAGATAGTCTAAAAAGATGCATCGATAGCTGGTATAGATTTTGCCCTGATTACGAAATAATTCAGTGGAATGAACGTAATTACGACATAGCTAAACATCCATATATGAAACAAGCGTATGAGCATAAGGCGTATGGATTCCTTCCAGATTATGCAAGGTTGGATATCTTATATAATGAGGGGGGATTGTATCTTGATACAGATGTAGAAATAAAAAGAAGTATTGATGACTTGCTTTATCAAGAAGCTTTTTGTGGAGTTGAGAAATGGCAAATTATAAACTTCGGGGGATTGAGCGGAGCTGTGCAAGGGCATCCAATGATAAAAAGATTTTTGGATGCTAGAGAAAAAGTATCGTTTGTTGATGAAGATGGTAATCCTACAAGAATTACTTGTGGCATTTATGATACACCTGTTGCGTTAAATGCAGGATATAAAATAAATGGAAAGAGTCAGTGTATATGCGGTATGAATATATATGCTTATGATTATTTTCATCCATATGATTATATGTCGGGAATAATAAATGAGACAGAGAATACCCACTCTATTCATTGGTTTAATGGGGGGTGGCTGGATGAAAAGATGAAACTAGAGAATGAACATGCAAAGAATGAATACATGAAATTGTATGAGAAGGCGAAGATGCTCTAAATACATCACCTTTTCCTGCCGATATAAAGAATATAAAACAAAAGAATATCTTCTTTCGGCAGGAAGACCAATCTCCGGTGATCGATTTGACAACAGGCCAGGTTGATTGACGTGAAGGCTTAGCAGGAAGAGTATTCGAGAAAGGACTTAAATAATGACATTTTCAATTTCAGCTTAAGAGCTGCTTTTGACTTCAGCATGAAGTTAGAGGCAGCTCATTTTTGGTACTTAAATGTGTAATCAAATGATTGCAAGTGTATTAAAATGATGATATTCTAATAATAGAATAAGAAGAGGAGATGATAAAATGTCTAGTACATTAATACAGTTTCGCGCTGATGATATGGAAAAGCTAGAGGCTATGAAAATATGCGATAAACTAGGTTTGAGTTTGCAGTCATATTTAAGAATGTGTTTGTCACGCTTAATCTCAGAGAATGGGATACCATTTAGTATGAATGTGGAAGAGATTGAAGAGAATCAAGCTATTCGCACAATGAGAGAAATAAGTAGCAGAGCTAAGGAAACAGGCATAAGCGAGATGTCCTTGGATGAAATCAATGCTGAAATCCAGGAGGTACGTCGTAAAAATGAGTAAATATTATGCTGTTATAGATACAAATGTGATTGTTTCTGCTTTGATTAAGGCGGATTCAATTCCAGGGATGCTCTTAGAATTGGTATTTAGTGGGATGGTTATTCCGATTAAAATGATGATGAGAAAGCTCACTAGTGACGAGCTCCCTGATCCGAAAGATGTCGTGTTTTATGAGGTGACATTGACAGGTCGGGATGAGTAGACACCATTGCAAGTAGGTGTTTTTTATTTGATTTATGAATCCGACATACCGGATTTAACAAGAATGAATTGAGGTAACTGGACTATGGGAGAGAAATACAAAACTGTTGAATCATGTGGATGCAGAGAGTTGATTCCTTCGGAATTTATTGGAGTTACAACTCTAAATCTCGATGTAAAAGATAAAGAAAAATATGCCGAGCTCAATAATGTGTTGAAGGCGGCATATAGAGTGCTGGGGAGCAATAGTAACTTTCTACAGCTTTATGATTATTTGCAAGGATATAATAAAAATGAAAAGAAAGTGGGTGAAGTAAGTAGTATACTAAATACTTTAAAACACCATTCTGAAAAGATTGAATCAATATGCGACTTTCAATCATATGAAGATAAGTATTGGGGAAGGGTAAGAGTATATAGAAGAAATGTTGGAGTTACTGATATTAATTCACTCATTAAGATATACGTATCGGTACAAGAATTAGGTGATATTCTAAGTGTGTTTAAAGATATAGTTGAATATCTTATGAGCTATGGTACCGGTGATTTTCGCGCTAAAGTAACAAAAATAATGCGTAATGATCAAATATGTATGTGGTTATGTAGAAATGATTTCTTTATAGTGGAGGATTATATCAAAAGGTATGAAGATAAGCTATGTACTCCTTTGAAGTTCATTGCTTATAGAGGAAAACTAGGAATCAGCCGCGAACTTTATGAGCAAAATAGTCATAATGGATTGCAGGCGATATTGATTAATACGTATTTTAAAAACATCGCTTTAGACGATGCGATAGATTTGATCGATATGTACGAAAAATACGTATCTGCGTGGAATGGCAAATTACCAGATGGAGATATTTATGTAAATGAATTTAGGTGCAGTAATGCGCAGGAATTCATAATATTGCTGGAAACATTGAAAGTATTAATCGGTGGTGGAATTATAGATGATAATCATATTTTGCTCAGCGATAATGAAAAAATATGGTCAATACTTTGCTGGTCTAATAATTGGAAAGAACTTGAAGAGATTACAAATCGAATTAGTTAAATCTATTCAATATAGAAATTATGGGTAATATAATAGCCATAATTGTAAAATTAGAGTGAAAAGACTAAAATATTAGCACTAACAGGATGAAGGATTATTCTTTAATTTGAATTGAGGAACACACATGAATAAGCAAATCTACGAAAGAATTTTTGAATTGATTCAATCAAGAGATATGACACAAAAAGAGTTTTCTTCGTTAACAGGAATATCTGAAAGCACTATCAGTGATTGGAAGCATAAGAAGTTTAATCCAGGAGCAGATAAGATTCCTGTGATATGTAAAGTACTAAATATATCGGCCAATGAGCTATTTGATATGGATGATATTGATGAAGCGAATAATAGGAAATATTATTTATCGGATGATGAAAAACAATTAATTGATAGCTTTAGAGAAGCAAAAGATGAGGAGAAGAAATATCTTCTCTCATATGCTAAGTTTTTATATAAAAAATAAAACAGAATTGAAATTATAAAGCATTATAAAAGAAAAATGGCGCACGGGGCAAATTATAAAAGATTATAAAATAAATACGCCGAAAATAATAATAATTGCATTTTAAATTATATATAATATAATAATATTATAGAACTTTATATAGAATTATATAAGTTTATATAAGAGAGGAATATATTATATATGAAAAGAAGTCCATACAGTATTAGTTTTGGTAGAATTCCTAATCAATATATAAGCAGAAGCCTTTTAATCGAAGATATAATAGATATTTTAAATGCTGATCCTGTTGAAGAACAGGCTTTTAAATTGACTGGAATTAGAGGAACAGGAAAAACAGTCACACTAACAGCAATAGAAAAAGAACTAAAGTATGATGATCAGTGGATTGTTATAGATGTAAAATCGAACTCTGATATATCAAAAGAGTTAGTGGCGAATCTATATGGCGAAGTGCCATTTTTGACATCTTTTATTGATACAAATCTTAATCTTTCAGCTTTTGGAATAGGGATTAATATTGACAAAAAAAGTCCAATCACAAGTATGGATGTCATCTTAAAAAAAATTCTTACGGAAGTACGAAAGAAAAAGAAGAAAGTGCTAGTAGTTATAGATGAGGCGAGAAAGACTGATGAGTTAGTGGACTTTATCCAGGAATTTCAAATACTGATCAGAAATGAATTGCCAATCTATTTAATTGCTGCTGGGTTATATGATGACATTGAAAGTATAGAAAATGCAGATGGCCTGACATTCTTTTTGCGAGCAACAAAATATGAAATGAAGCCATTAAACCTAACAATAATAGAGGATGATTATGAAAAGACATTAGGTGTTAGTGAAGAAGTTGCAAGTACATTGGCTGAAATGACTCGAGGATATGCCTTTGGATATCAAGCTTTTGGGAAATACATGTGGGAGTCTGGTGGAAAAGAGATATCAAAAACTGTTTTGGCGCAAGTTGATGAGGCGTTAGCGGAAAAAGTTTATGATAAAATTTGGAGCGAATTGAGAGATAAAGAAAAATGGTATCTGGGCTATATAGTAGAAAAGGATTCAATGTCTGCGTCAGAGCTACTAGAGAAAACGAAAACAAGCCATAGCGAATGGAGCGAACCTAGAAAGAGATTAATAGAAAAGGGGATTATTGACGGCTCGGAGAGGGGAGTTATAAAGGTTAAATTACCAAGATTTAAGGAATATGTGAGCGCGAGAAACAAATATTAATAATCCAGCATTTCCTGCCGATATAGAAAGTATAAAACATAAGAATTGCTTCTTTCGGCAGGAAGTCCAATTCTCCATAAAAATCACTGTTTTTTGAAAAAACAGTGATTTTTTCGTTCAAGCAAGGTATAATTTAATCATAAATGTGAAGAATAATGTTTTTAGGAGTTGAAAATGGAACCATATGTAGCAAAAACAATGCCATTTGAATATGAGATGGATAAAGAATTGCTTAGATTGATATCAGAAGCTAATACAAAGTATGGAGAGTATAAAGCAATGCTTAATACTCTTGAATTTGATGCGTCATACTTTTTGGATTCAGTAATTCTAACAGAGAGTTATAAGTCAACGCAGATTGAAGGAACGCAGATTTCGCAGGATGAAATGTATTATCTGAAATACATGGAAAAAACTGATGATAATAGAGAGATTCAGAATCTAAAAAAAGCAATTGGTTATGCTGAGAAAAGCTTGTCTGAAGGCATTTCATATGAACTTGTAAATGAAATGCATAAGATTCTTTTGGATAGCGTAAGAGGTTCAGAAAAAACACCAGGTAAAATAAGAACTACGCAGAATTGGATTGGACCAAGAGGCTGTACTCTTGAAACAGCAACATTTGTTCCACCTATTCCAGAACAAGTATATGGCTTGCTTATGAATTTGTATGAATATATGAATAGTATATTTATAGATCCATTTTTAATCAACGTGGCGCTTTCTCACGCTCAGTTTGAAACTATTCACGCCTATAAAGATGGAAATGGAAGACTTGGTAGAGCTTTAATTCCAGTGCAAATGGCAATGTTGGATGAAACGAGACCAATGCTTTACATGTCAGAAATTATTGAATTATACAAACCATCGTATCAAAGAAGTCTTATGGAACTTAGAAGGGGAAATATTATGGGATATATTAAGTTTTTCCTTCAATGTGTTATTGATCAATGCTCGGCATATATTTACAAGCTTGAAAAAGTAAAGCAGATTTATAAAGAGGATATGAAGAAAATACAGGTTATTAAAGGAAACTCTATTTATAAGATAATGCCTGTGATTTATAAACAAATTGTTTTTATAAAAAAGGAAGTAGTGGATGAATCGGGAGTGTCTGTTAATTCTGTATCTAAAATTATTGATCAATTAGTTGAACTAGGAATTATAGTTAAAGACTCAAGCGTCATGAAAAAGGGATATAGATATCAAAGAATATATGAAGTATTTGTAAATTCTGGGATGGACTAAGAAGAAAAATCACTGTTTTTAAAAAAACAGTGATTTTTTGATTGGAGAAATAATAAAAAACACAAAAGTTGTGAAAAGAAATGCAAAGTTTTTATCATTCTTTATCATTTTCACAATCGGAAACAAAATAATTCACAATTGGTTTATTGAAAACATACCATAATTTATATTAAAATTTCTCTGAAACGATTAAGACATGGTTCTTTGATATTGATGGAACAATTGTAAAACACAATGGCTATAAATATTGATAGAGACAAGTTTGATTTGCCGGAAGTAGTGAGAGAAAAGTAAAATAGTTATAATATATACTTCTTTTCATAGTATATAAACCATCCGATTTTTCCTGCCGATATAAAGAATATAAAACAAAATGAATATCTTCTTTCGGCAGGAAGACCAATCTCCGGTGATCAATTTGACAACAGGCCAGGTTGATTGACGTGAAGGCTTAGCAGGAAGAGTATTCGAGAAAGGACTTAAATAATGACATTTTCAATTTCAGCTTAAGAGCTGCTTTTGACTTCCAGGTGGAGTTAGAGGCAGCTCAATTTTTATATATAAAAATTTGTGGAATAAATTGTGAAAAACCCCAGCCTTTCCTTGAAATGGAGAGGCTTTTATTATAAACTTTCTTGTGAAATCGTTTTCGTTAACGTATGTTTCAATATAAAGGAGTTTTAAAGATGGTAGAATGGAAAAATTTTGACAAGCTTAACTCATTCAAGAAGCTTCAGAGCCTTAAGAATCAGGTAGAGCTTAAGAAAGCTATGGCAGGAGCAAACGGTGCTAAGCGTGTTGCTGAGTATCAGGTTCCAATGTCAAATGGCATGGTTTACAATTTCGCTTCAAAGCAGGTTGATGATGAAGTTCCTGCAGCTCTTGCAGAGCTTGCTGATGAGACACAGCTTGCTGACAAATATGCAGCTCTCTACAACGGAGAGGTTATTAACACAGGAGAGAAGAGACTTGTTCTTCACCAGCTTACACGTGGTCAGCTTGGTGATGATGTAGTTGCTGATGGCGTAAACAAGAGAGAGTTCTACGTAAAGCAGCAGGAGCGTATCGCTGAGTTCGCTAACAAGGTTCACGCAGGTGAAATTGTTAACGA
>JAEEGL014879965.1_pt1 | contig 21648 bp, 13 predicted proteins | sample 9134231 | NCBI WGS metagenome assembly JAEEGL01 (sample SAMN16246548, study PRJNA631951) | gut metagenome | biome: gut microbiome; feature: rumen; material: fiber-attached | host: Bos | place: Iran: Karaj | collected 2018-10
CGTGTTCGAAGGCAACGCGCTTTCCATCAACTTTGCCACGTCGGCGTTTGGATATGTCCGCATCCGCCTGCTGGACGAGGACGGGAACGCCATCGAGGGCTACGATTCCGGCAAGCTGTTCGGCGACAGCGTGGACCGGGAAGTGGACTTTGACGCGCCGCTGAAGGCGCTGGCCGGAAAGGCGGTCCGCATGGAGATCACCATGTCGGACGCGGACTTCTATTCCTTCCGGTACCACCAGATCCCGGAGATCCTGTAAACAATCCAACGCCAGGCGATGAAAACAAAAAAGGAGGAACATCATGGACGCAATCAAGATCGGAACCCGCCGGGAAGTGCTCTGGGACGAGGCGCTGATGGACAGGGCGGAGGGAGTCACCGTAAAAATGCACAGGCCCGAATACCGCGGCCTGGCGATGGTGCTGGATAAGCCCTGGGAGGGAAACGTCTCCGGCTACTTTTCGCTGACCAGGGACGAGGGAAAATATCGGCTGTATTATCGCGGTTGGGATCTGACGATCACGAACGACGGCGAGGTCCCGCCCCGCCACCACGCCTTTTTCTGCACGGCGGAAAGCGCGGACGGCAAGACGTTTGTGCGGCCCAAGGTGGGCAAGATTCCCTTCTGGGGGTGCGATGACACCAACATCCTGGTAGATACCGTGCGTGACAACATGTTCTTCTTCCGGGACACGAACCCCAATTGCCCGCCGGAGGAGCGCTACAAGGGCCTGGCCGCGGATTTCGGAGGTTCTCAGGTGCTGTCCTATTTCAAGAGCGCCGATGGCACAAACTTCGAGTTTGAGCGCATCCTGGTGGATGACGGCGCGTATGATTCCCTGAACGTCTGCTTCTGGAACGCGGCTGAGGAGCAGTATTACCTGTTCTACCGCGGCCTGCACGGCCCGGGAGCCGTCAACGGAAAGTGGGCGCCCACCACCGTCAAAGAGCGCCACAACACGCTGATCCGGGACGTGCGCGTGCGTACTTCAAAGGACTTCGTGCACTGGTCCACGCCGAAGATGATTGAATTCGTGCCCGAGCGGGACGACCTGGAGCTGTACACCAACCAGGTGCAGCAGTATTACCGCGCGCCGCACATGCTCATCGGCTTCCCCACCCGCTATGTGGACCGCTTTCACGACGCAAAGAACTTCCGCCACCTGCCGGACAAAAAGCACCGGGACGCCATCATCAATTATTCCGGCCGCGAAGGTACGGCCATGACGGACGCGGCCATCATGACTTCCCGGGACGGCCTGCACTTCCGCCGCACGGAGGAAGCATTCCTCACCCCCGGCCCGGAGCGCGGCAAGAACTGGTACTACGGAGACTGCTATATCGCTTACGGCATGGCGGAGACGCCTTCGGACATCCCCGGCGCGCCCAACGAGATCTCGATCTATAACCCGGTGGACTACAACACGGACTGCGTGCGGCTCACCCGCTTCGCGGTGCGGCTGGACGGGTTCTTCTCCTGGCGGGCGGACTACGAGCCCGGCCATGTGGTGACGCGGCCCATCGTGTTCGACGGCAACGCCCTGTCCATCAACTTCGCCACGTCGGCGTTCGGATATGTCCGCATTCGCCTGTTGGACGAAGACGGGAACCCCATCGAGGGCTACGATTCCGGCAAGCTGTTCGGCGACAGCGTGGACCGTGAGGTGGACTTCGACGCGCCGCTGAAGGCGCTGGCGGGGAAGGAGGTCCGCATGGAGATCACCATGTCGGACGCGGACTTCTATTCCTTCCGCTACCACCAGATCCCGGAGATCCTGTAAGCATCCGCGACGCATGGCCCATATCTGGCCGTTGCGATGCAGAAGTTCCTGGAAAGGCAGGCGTCGCAATGCGGCGGGAACGCGAATCTCTGTATAAGAAATCTGTACAGGCCGCACGCCCGTAAGCCCTTGATGAGGCCATCACGGCTGCTGCGGCGGGGCAGGCTTCTTGTCAGAATTTGCGGACGAAGAGAAACAAGGCGCCCAGGCCCGGCATGTCAATGCCGTGGGCCTGGGCGCGTGTTGTACCAGGATGGTTAGCCGGTATCGTCCCCGTTTCCGGCCCCATTCCTGCGCGGTTAGAAGTCTCCCCAGTTCTCGTAATCGGAACCTATGCTGGACGCGTCGGGATTGTATTCCTGCACGTTGACGGTGATGGTGGCGCGGACGTTTTTCGGCAATTCAACCTCCTGGCTGCCGCCGTCAAAGGTCATGATCTCGTAGCTGCCCTCGCTGCCGAAGGCATCCTTCTCCCCGTACCAGTTCTGGCCGGTGCCGTCCTTGATTATATAGGTGCCGGCGGGCAGCTTCGTCGTCGCCATGCCCGTACCGCCGATGAAGAGCGTCCGTGCCAGTGTTCCGTTCTTGGTGTAAATCTTTACCAGCATCGCCGTGTCGGGGTCGCTGTTGAACTGCACGCTCAGTTCCACGTTGCTTCCCTGCACGGAGCCGTTCTTGTACAGTTCGCCGGTCCTGGGCCACGGCTGGACGCACGCTTCGGCGCGCTCTGCCCAGTCGCCGTATCCGCTCTGTTCAAACGCCAGCCTGGCGCTGTAATACTTTCCCTGCGCGACCAGGGCGCACGCCCGCATGTAGTCGTATTCATCCCCCATGGAGTCGGCGAGGAGTTCGTAGGCCGCGGCTTCGTCGGTGGCGACAAGTAGCCTTGGCAGCAACTCGGCATAGCCGTCCGCGTCTAGGGATTCCGTCTGCTCCAGCCCAAAGGCCGCCTGTACGGCCTTCAGCGCGGTGATGGTCTTGGGGCCGACGCTTCCGTCCACGGCGATGTCCTGACCGAGGGCCACCAGCGTCTGCTGCACGCCCTTGGCGACGGTACCCGAGCTGCCGTTTTTCACAACCTGTCCGCCCACCAGGGCTTCATAGGTGGACCGGTATGTCTCGTTGTCCAGTGCCTTCAGGATATCGTCGATGGAAGCCTCGCGCACGGGTTCGGGCGTAGGTTCGGGCGTCGGCACAGGAGTAGGCGCCGGCGTCGGTTCCGGCGTGGGGTCGGGTGTCGGCTCCGGGGTAGGCTTGGCCGTCGGAGCGGGGGTGACCGCTTGTGCGGGCGCCGGTTCGCCCTTGAGGTACGCAACGCCGTTCATGTCGGAGAGCTTCACCTTCACCACCGGGCGGATGCCATAGTTTGTCTTGCCCACTTCGCCGCCGTTGCTCATCAGCCGGTTGTCAGTGACGATATAAGCGGCCCTGTCCGAATACCCGCCCGGCGTTCTGAGCCACCATGCCGTCTGACCTTCGGTGCCGCTGGTCCCGCTCACGTAGACGCCATTGGCGATGGCGGTCTCGGTGGGCACGGCCGGCTTGATATTCACCGCGCCGAAGTACTGGATCACCTCGTCAACGCTCAGCAGATACACCTTGTCCTGCGTATCAGCGCCGGGATCCATATTGGGATATTCGGGGTTCGCGTCCGCCGCCACGGCAACGGTTTGCAGCGCGGCCCGCTCCGCGTCATTGAAGCTGTTCTCCAGGAAACCTCCGTTCAGCCACTTGCGGATGCTGCTGTCGCCCCAGGTGACGCTCATGCCGATGCCGTTGAACGCCCTGGCGTCCAGCACATATCGGCTCATGAGCGTCGCCATGCCGTCGTCCACGTCCAGAAGTACCCATTCGATGGCTTCGGAGCCGTTTGCCCGGTCGTTGTCCTGGTTGTAACGGCCGAACAGTATGCCGTCGCCTGCGCGCAGGTTATTGAGCGTTTCCGCGTCCAGCCGGATCAGGTCTGTGGCCGCGTCGTTGTTCTGCACCGGTACCTCCGCCTCAAAGGAGGCGACGGCTGACAGATCGGCCAGCTTCACATTCACCACCGGGCGGACGCCGTAGTTGCTCTTGCTGACGTCGTTTCCGTCGTCGATCAGCCGGTTGTTTGTGACGATATACGCCGCGCTGTCCGAATATGCGCCCGGCGTCCGGAGCCACCAGATGGTCTGGCCCTCCTCGCCACTGGTCCTGCTCACATAGACGCCGTTGGCGATGGCGGTCTCGGTGGGCATGGCCGGCTGGATGTGCAGCGCGCCGAAGTACCGCACGGCCTCGTCGATGCTCAGCAGATACACCGCATCCTGCGTGTCGTCTCCGGAATCCACGTCGGGGAACCCGGGATTTTTGTCCGCCATTACGGTGACCGTCTGGATCGCGTCCCGTTCAGCGTCACTGAAAGCGCTCTTCAGGAAATCCCCGTTCAGCCACTTGCGGATGCTGCAGCCGCTCCAGGTGACGCTCATGCCGATGCCGTTGAAAGCCCTGGCGTCCAGCACATATCGGCTCATCAGCGTAACCAGCCCGTTCTCCGCGCCCAGCGCGATCCATTCGATTTCTTCCGGGCCGTTCCCCGGGTTGTTGTCCTGATCGTAATGCCCAAAGGTCACGATGGTGCCGGCTTCCAGAGGGCCGGTTGCCTTTTCACACTTTGCGGTGTAGGAATAGCTGCCGCCGCCGGTAAAGGTGGAGGTGATGTCCAGCATCAGCGTGCCGCCCTCCAGCGCCCAGGTGCCGCTCACGCTGCCAAGCTGGCTGGTCGCCGGGATGTCGACGGAGAAACTGCTGTCGTCGTTTGAGATCGTGAAGGGATAGCTCTCGTGGTAGTTCCCCTGGTCGAAGGTGTATTCCCCGGAGCCATCGGCGTTGACAGAGATCGTCAGGTCGATGGACGTCCCGCCGTTCTTCGGCGTGCCTACACCCTGCCAGGTGCCCACCAGCCCGGCGGGGATGGACGCTCCGGTCCCATCGCCCGCCTGCCAAATCATCACGGGATCGATGTCATCGTCGTAGGATGTTACCCATATCTCGTCCGGAAGCTCGTCCCGCTCGAATATGAACGTGAACGGTCCGCCGACGTTCAGGTTGACGGTGCTGAAATGCGCGATCTCATCGCCGTAATGCGCCTCGGGCAGGCCGGCGATCTTCGGGCCCATCTTGCCCATGCTCATGGTGTTGCCGAAGCCCTCCAGCACAACGGTGAGCCTGCCGTCCACGATATCGACGCTGTTCAGTGTGAGGTGGTACGTTTCGCCGTCCATGACCACATCCGCAGTGCCCTGGTCTGCCAGAGCGGGTATGGCGCAGAACAGGGAGAGGATCAACAGGATCGCAAGCGCCTTCTTCATATGGAAACCTCCTCGTCTCGATGGTTGGAAATCAAAGGAGCGCGGCATACGGCGCTCCCGGAACACGTGGGAAACAACGCGGCTCCTGCCTGAGTGTTTTGTGATGCGCGTCTTTTCTTTTTTCAGTTATCCACATGCCGTTCATGCCCATTTTAGCATACGGAAAGCGATAGTTCAAGCGCAAACAGTCCCGCAGGCATATATTTTTATACATTTTCAGGAAAAGGTTGGCATCCCGGCCCAGGGCAGCCTGTTTTCATGACGATTGACGGGCTGCAAAAGCATAAACCCCGGGCCGGGACCGACGGCGTCGATGATACTGTTTGTATAAATATGCTCTTTATATTTCTCCAGGGCTTGTCACTTTACGTTGCCGCCGAAGGCGTCCTGCTTCACGTTGGGGCTGGAGCGCTTGCCGATCCTGGGGAAGCGCCGCTCGATGGCTGCCAGGGAAATCTCGATGTCCTCCTCCGCTTCCTCCGGGTGGAAACAGCCCACGGTCACCATATCGCAGGCACGGATCGTATTCCACACAAAGTTCAGTCCGACGAAGGGCGAAACCCGGCCCGCGGCCATGGGCTTGATGGTCATGACGGGCTTTTTCGCGCTGTGGATGATGGACGCGACGGTCTCCGCCTCGATCTGCATCAGGAAGCCCATGCAGTTGTATATCTGGATATAGGTTTCCACATCGTAGCCGTTTTCGTCGGAATAGAGGATCAATTCCGGCATGTGGGCGGACAGGCCGGGGATCATGCCCTCCTGGCGGATCATGTCGGTGTAGTCGTTCAGGCGGACGATTTGGTGCAGGTTCTTGTTCACCAGCTGTTCGGCGCTGCTGTGGTGCAGCAGGCAAAAGGCCGCGCCAGCCTCCCGGCTGTGCCGGATGGTGGCCCGCGCCTCGCGCCGGGCGGCCTCGCTGTCGTCCACGTTGATGACGGGCGTGTCAATCACGACCATCTTCCTGCCCGTCTTGTCCTCCGCGCCTCTGATCGCGCCCTGCAGGGTCTTCTCCTGCTGCAGCGGCCCCATGATGGTGTCCACGCCGTGGCTGAGGAATGTCTCCAGCAGCGGCACGCAGCTCCCCCCATCCGGATAGCGGCGCTTGATCTGGTGGTCCGCCGCGGGGGATGTGTGGCTCCAGCCCAGCATCCAATTGGTGCCGATAATCATGCGCGAGAGGGATATGCCCGCCACTTCCGTGCGGGGAAAGAGTTCGTTGTTCATGTCTGCCCCTCCTCATTCTTGTCGATGGTTCCCCGACCGTCCGGCCGCGGCCGCAGGGACAACGCCAGTATGGTATGACCAGCGGAAACGTCAGCCGTCAGTTTTGCAGAGCCGTCCGTTATGTGGTTCCCCGGGAACCGGCGGCCGCGGGATCGTTCGGGTTGGCGGCGAGATTGCCCTGTCCATCAATGGAGACCGGCGAAAACCTGCATAACATGGCGAATTGTTCCAACGTCAGCGCTTGCTCGGGAGAAAACCTTTCGCTCATGGCATATTCCAGGATGCGCCGCTTCAGCCACCTGGCGGCCGGATCGGAATCCGTCAGACGCAGCGTGCAGACGAGCAGCTTTCCGCGCCCGACCCTGTATTCAAACAGCATCGCCTCTCTGTGGGCGTTTTTGTACGAGGACGCAATGTCGATGATCGGTTCGTGCGCCAGGGGCAGCCCGTCCAGAATGACCGAGCGGCTTCCGTCCAGCATCTGCCGGAACTGGTTTCCGCAGAAGCCTTCGTGGGGGAATGCCTCCATCAGCGGATGATCCGCGATCACGGTGGCCAGGTGTCCGGTGGTCCGGCCTGCGATGGAAATCTGGAACGAGACTTCCTGCGAGGCAAAGGGTCCGACGCCGAACAGCACCGCTTTGCCGCCGTCATTCAGCGCGCACAGCAGCGCCGCGCCGTCGCAATCTTCCAGGACGGTCACGCCGCACGCCTCCGGTTCTTCCCGGCAGGAGATGCTTTCGGCTCCGGGGAAGACATACAGCTCCCATGTGTTTTCGCAGTCCGTATTGCCGCCGGACAGCGTGGCGGTTAGGCGCAGCGCTTTGGGGCGCTGGGCGTCCGGGGCGCGGAAGGCTGCCCGATACAGTTCGGTCACGGCCCCGCGGGGGATGACGCCGGTGCGCGTTTCGAGCCTGTAAATCACGTTTTCGCCGTCATTGACGCGGATCTGCAGCAGCGCGCCGTTCGTTTCCTCCCCATAATTGGAGACGAGGATGGGGATCTCCACGGCCGCCCCCGCCTCGATATTGACGCATTCGGGCAGGTCTGCCAGCAGCACGGTGTCGCTGTTGTAGCGCAGCACGTTTTCCCTCGTCTCGCCCGGCTTCAGCTCGTAGAATTCGTTCATCATGCCCACGCAGTAGCCAAAGGTGTGCCAGTGGGTGTCGATATCGCCGAGAAAATCATACCCCGCAAAGGTGTCGCAGCGCCGGACGGTCTCAAAGCAATGCTTGCGCAGGAGCCTCTGCCATGCCGCGGAATTGCGGAAATAGAGGGGCGCACGCTCCAGCAGTCCCTGTTTGGCGAGATGCGCCCGCACGGAGCACATGAATTCCGTGTCGCCGATGCGCGTGCCGGCGTAGCGCGCCTCCAGGGACAGGTCGCAGTATGTGCCGTGGATGCAGATCTCGTGGGACAGCAGAGGGATCCCGTATACGCTGTTGCGGGCGTCCAGTTCAGGCTGTGTGCCGCTGGACGAGGAATAGCTGGTCAGGGCGTTGGAATAGCTGTTGAACAGATCGCTGAACTGCCGCAGCTCGCTGAGACGCTTGGGGTTGTGGCGGAACGGGGTGTCCGTCGTCTCGTCGTTCACAAAGTAGTATTCGACGCCGCGCAGCGCGGACATCGGGGAAAACAGCGAGTCGGTCAGAGCATGTACGACACGGGCGCATTCCCGCAGGCGCTCCACATGCGCGTCGTCGATCTGCAGCTCATTTCCCGTGGAATAGACGCACACCGAGGGATGAGGCCGGCAATAGCGAATGATCCTCTCCCATTCCGCGGCCGTCGAATTGTCGGGAGACTCGATTTCCAGCACCATCCCCAGTTCGTCCGCCGCTTCCATGTACTCCGTCGGCGGCACCCATGTGTGGAACCGGATCGAATTGAAGCCGAGCCCCTTCAGCGTCCGGATGACATGCCGGTAATACGTCCTGTCCCGCGTCGGGTGAACGGTCATGGGCTGGTAGCAGTGCTCGCAGGTGCCGCGGAAGTAATACGGCTCGCCGTTCAGGAAAAGCCGCGTTCCCCCGGCCGACAGGCGGCGGATGCCAAAGACAGCAGACACGACCTGGCGTTCTGTTTCGATCTCGGCGCGATAGCAGACGGGATGCCCGGGTGACCAGAACCGGAATCCCTCAGCGCTGATCGTGGCCTTCGTCTCGCCGGCAGGGATGACGGCGGTGTGGACGAGCGCCGCCTCGAGGTAGATGCGCACGGCCTTCCGGACGCCCTTCGCGCCCTCCGTGTGCACGGTAAACGCGGCAAGGTCAGCGTCCGTCGTGACCCACGCGCTCCGCAGGCCGTCCGGCATGAAGTCCAGCGAGACGTCCCCCCAGATGCCGCCGGTGCATTCGTTCGCCGCTCGGGAAGTCAGGCCGGAAACGGGCCGGCCCATATATCCCGCGAGGCGGAAATTCGACACCGCCAGCGTGACGCGGTTTTCCCCCGCGGCGAGAACGCCCCTGGGCACGGAAAACGACAGCGGGGCGGAATAGCCTTCCATCCTTCCGAGGTAATGGCCGTTGATCCACGCGGAAACGGCGTTCTGCGCGCCGCCGACGGTCAGGCTGGCCTCCCAGAGGCATGCGTCCTCCGGCACGCATACGGTTTTCTGGTATGCGAAGCACCCTACAGGGTTCGGCAGGGCCATGTCGGGCACGTATCCGGCCTGGGGGTAGCGCTGCAGGGTAAACAGCGGGTTCCATTGCAGCTTCGTGTGCAGCGCTGTGGCGCGGAACAGCTCCGCCATGTCCTCCCAGTACCCGGGCACGGGCACGACAACGGCGGAATCCGAGTCAGCGGAGATTTCCGGCTCGCGCGCATCGGTATATGGATGATCGCACAGATGGTCGAATCGCCAATCGCCGTTTAGGGAAACGCTGTTTTCCATGGTATCCTCCGTTCTGTCCGCGCCTGTTTTCACATGCCCGGGGCACGCGGTCAGCCGCGGGGCGCATGCTGCCGCCCTGTCACATAGATTATATCTGTCGTCCCGCGCCGTGTCAATAGAACCCAAAGGCTGTTCCATAGCGCAGAATAGCCTAAAACAACAGCGCCCGCGGTGAGGCGCTGTCGCCTTTCTGAGGACGCTGTGAAGATGCCGTTCAGTCCAGGCGTTCGCCTTTGACCCGGTCGATCCAGTTGCGCAGCCAGTATTCGCTGGAAAGCCCGATCCCCATGACGCAGTTCGTGAGGAATATCAGGCCGTCCGCGCGCTTCTGGCGCAGCATCTCCAGCCCGAATTCGCACTGCATTTCCATGTATTCGTCGGGGATCGCCTTTCCGGTGGGATAGTTGAGGATGTATATGCCGATATACTTTTTCTGCCTGGGGAAGCGGCGTTCCATCGTCTCGAAATTCTTTCTGAGGTCGCGGAGCTTCTCATATTCCCAGGTCCAGAGCGTCAGGCAGTCGAACAGGCCGTACAGCTCCGCGCTGCACGTCTCGATGTCCCGGGTGTACACGGTGAGCCACAGGTCGAGCTTGTGCCCGGAATCCTCGAATTTCTGACGGATGCCGAGGATTATCCGGCGCTTTTCCTCGTCCGTTTTGTCCGTCGACGCTGCCGCTCCGAGGAAGTCGTCCGCGAACGCGCCGGTGATGTTCGGATACTTGTCTGCGAGGGTGCAGATGAAGTCCTCCTCGTTGCCGATGCGAAAGCCGCCGGAGCCGACGATGCTCCACACGACGTTCTTCATCCGGCAGAAGCTCTCGGCGTATCCGTAGGCGTCCCCGGAAAACGGCACGGGAATACCGTCGGAATTCACCATGATGATGTTGGGAACGTCGAGCATCATGGCGCCCTCCGCGGGCGTGATCCGCGACCTGCAGCAGAAGCCGTCCCTGCCCAGGTATATGTCGTCGTCGTGGGCGCGGCTCGCGAAGAGCCATAGACTGTCTCTTACGGTGCTCATAGCCTTCCTCCATGCAGTGGCAGATGTGAGAAAAAACTGCGCGTTCCAGGAGCTGAGCCGGGTCTTGCCGGGCGGCCGGCGGGAGAACAGGGAAGGGGCGCGGCATTTCGCCGGACCCGCGCTTTTATTATATACCCGGAAGGAACGCTTGTCAATCCGCGCCCCGGAAGCGTCCCAGCCCCGATTGACAGGCCGTTCGGGGGATGCTATACTAAAGCCGAATCCAGGAACTCAACGTATCCCGCTGAAAAGCCCGTTTCTCGAGCGGGATCTCAGGAAGGAGCCCCTTATGCCAAACGACCAAACCATCTTCATGCGGCGGGATCTCCGCGTTCCCCTGCCGTCGCTCCCGCCCTTCCCGCCGGGGCTCAGGATCCGCACCGCGGCGGAGCTGCCCGATCCCGCCGCCGAATGGGAGACCATCGTCGGCGCGTCCATCGGCGCGGGCCTTCGGTATTCCGCGCTGGCGGACGACCCGCAGTGCTCGCCGGAGCGGATTTTCTTTCTGGAGGAGCACACCCACATGTCCGCCACGGCCTCCGTCCGTCTTCCGGGCGGAAACACCGGCGTGCTGTGTATGGTGGGTACCCATCCGTACTATGCCAATCTCGGCGCCGGTCAGTGGGTGGCGCGCGCCGCGCTCGGTTGCATGCAGGCACTGGGCCTGGAAACCGCTGAGGTCTGTGTGGACGCCTCCCGGCTGCCCATGATCCATGTCTGCGAAAAGATGGGCTTTGAGCCCGTGATCCCGGCGGGCGACCCCTTCGCCGCGCGGCGATGGGCGTCCGTGGCCGAGGCCCTGAAGCGCATCCCCGCGAAGCCCGCGGTGCGGCCTCTGTGGCCCGACCGCCCCGCGCCGTACACAGAGGACTCCCCCGGGCAGGCCCAGCCCTCCATTACGTGCTATCCCGTCGCGGGCAGCCGCGGCGCGGTGGTGGTCTGCCCCGGCGGCGGCTATTCCATGAAGACCGGCTTCGAGGGCACGCCCCCCGCCCGGATGCTGAACGCGGCCGGCATTTCCGCCTTTGTGCTGGATTACCGCGTCTGCCCCTGCCATTGGGACGCCCCTCTGGCGGATGTCACCCGGGCCATACGCCTGGTGCGCTCCATGGGCTACGAAAAGGTCGGCGTCATGGGATTTTCCGCGGGCGGCCATCTGACCTGCAGCGCGGCCACCATGTACGGCCGCGCGGCCCTGACAGGGGACGCCGTCGACGGCTTCTCCTCCCGCCCGGACGCCTTCGTCCCCTGCTATCCCGTGGTGACCTTCGGCGAGCACACGAACCGCGATACCGTCCGCTTTCTGCTGGGTGAGCGCGCCGCGGATCCGGAGATGATCCTCCGCTTTTCCGCCGAGCGCCACGTGACGGCGGACACGCCCCCCGCGTTCATCTGGCACACGGCCGACGACCCGGTGGTGCCGGTGCGGAACAGCCTGGGGCTGGCCTCGGCGCTTTCCGCCTGCGGAGTGCCCTTCGAGCTGCATATATTTTCCCACGGCGTCCATGGCCTGGGCCTTGCCCTCAGCAGTCCGGAGCTCTCCCCGTGGCCTTCCATGCTGGTGCGCTGGCTGAAAAACCTGGGCTTCTGAGGATCATCCACGCAGAAAAAGAGGCATCCCCATCGGGGATGCCTCTTTCGCGCCTTCATCGGAATCGCGCCGTCAGTCGTCGCCGCGCAGCTGGAAGCGCAGATCGTCCCGGCTCTCCAGGGACAGGTCAAAGTCGCCCAGGTGCTTCATGCGGAACCCGTTTTTCTTGTATTCCTCGTAGTCGAAGGCCTCCAGCTCGTCGATGGCCAGCTTGTGGAACTCATAGAAATTGTGCCACCACTCGTAGCCGCTGCCCAGGGAGGCGTTCAGGTATGCGTCCGCGATGTCGCAGCCCATCTGCGGCGCGACGTAAAACGCGCCCATGGCCAGCACGTTGACGCCGTTGCCCGTGATCGCCCGCAGCGCCGCGGGGACGGATTCCACCACGCCGGCGTGCACGTGGGGGCACTTGCTCGCGGCGATGTGGATGCCCATGCCCGTGCCGCAGAACACCAGGGCGCGTTCAAACTCGCCCTCCGAAATGAGCGCGCCCACCCGCAGCCCTATGCGGTGGAACATGTTCTCCGTGTCGTTGGACGCCGGATCGGTGACGCCCACGTCCGTAATGGTCCAGCCCTTGGCCCGCAGGTGCGCGCACACGGCTTCCTTCAGGGGATACCCGGCGAAATCCGCGCCCACCAGCAGCTGCTTGTCCCGGATCGTCTTCATGATATTCTCCTCCTTCCGCGGGGCCTGCCGGAATCGCGGCGTCCCGCGCCTCTGTGTATCCTATGGTATCCCCGCCGGGAGGATTTGTCAAGGGAAAATCCGCCGGGAACGGGTTTTCGCGCCATTGACAAGGTATTGACACACTTTCCGGCCGGTGTTATAATTACGTTAGATGAAACAGGCGATCCCTGTTTTGCGGAATAATAAGGGAGGTTACGATCCATGAAAAAGCTGTTGGCAGTTCTTCTCGTCCTGACGATGCTGGTATCGTCCGTCGCAATGGTGGCGCAGGCTGACGAGCCCGAACAGGTGCTCCACCTGAAAATGGGCAACAATGCCACAGGCGCGCCGGTCTTCCAAGGCCTGTTCCCATGGAATGATGCCGATCTTATCACCCACCTGTACTGGCTTCCTCTGATTTGGGCGGACAAGAACCTGGATGCCGCCAAGCCTGCCATTATGAAGAGCTGGGATGTACAGGACGAAGGCACGACCATCGTTTTGGAGCTGCAGGAAGGTCTGCAGTGGTCTGACGGCGAGCCCATCACCATGGAGGACGTGGTATGGACAATCGAGAGATGGGCCAAGGTTCCCAGCAACTATTGGGCATACACCACCAACGCCCTGAAGTATGTCAAGGGCTTCAATGAGGTGCACGAAGGCACGGCGGATACCATCGAGGGCATCGAGTATACCGATACCACCCTGACCTTCCACCTGACCGCCCCCTTCGCGCAGTTCGTGAACCTGCTGTGCCAGCTCGCGCCCCTGCCCAAGCATGTGTATGAGAACTGCGATTTCGACGACTTCCGCAACGACCCCATCTGGAACGAAGTCCCCGTCGGCAGCGGCATGTTCACTGTGTCGGAATACGAGGCCAACAGCTACGTGATCTATGGACTGAACCCCTACTACAAGGGCGAGACCCCCAAGATCACCAAGGTCATCACCTCTGTGGGCGGCGATTACGACGTGTTGGCCCGCAACGGCGAAGTTGATTTCTTCAGCACCAACGAGGCCGACCTCATCACCATGATGAAGGACATTCCCGGTTACACCGCCACCACGATCCCGATCCTGTATTTCCGTCATCTGTACTTCAACTTCTTTGACTCCGAGAGCAATCCCAAGAGTTTCGTCAGCGACGTGCGCGTCCGCAAGGCAATCGCAATGGCGATTGACTGGGACAGCATGATCGACGCCATGTACGGGGATATGGCCTCCACCACCCAGACCGGCGTGCTTTCCAGCGACGTGAACTACATCGGCGACTGGCATACCTATGATCCCGAAGCCGCCAAAGCCCTGCTGGACGAGGCCAATTACGACTACGAGCATACCCTGAAGATTCTGTACTACTACAACGATCCGGTCACCATTGACATCATGGATGCCGTCGTGTACTACCTGAAACAGATCGGCATGGATGCCGAAGCTGTGTACACTGCCGACCCGGTGGGCGACTTCTACGAGAGAAGGATTCAGGATCTGGGCTATGCAGGCCTGTCCGCCTATGACGCCACCAGCTGGTATGGCCAGTATACCCGCGACAACATGGACAAGCTGCTGGGCAGCAAGGATAGATACCAGGACGCCGTGAAGGAGCTGGAGACCGCCTTCACCCCTGAAAAGTGGTCTGAGGCCATCACCAAGCTGCAGAACATGGAAATGGAGGATATCTTCTTCATCCCCGTGTACACCCTGAACTATATCGCCTACAACAAGGACAGCCTCTCGATTCCCGAGGACTGCCTGGGCAACCTCTGGTACTTCTTCGACCTGCAGTTCCCCGCCTGGGAAATTGTGGGCTGATTGAATCCTGACGCGCGTCAGCGCGGGCCGGCGGAAACGTCTCTCAACAGGCGGCTTCCGCTGGCCTTTTTTGAAAGATTCCCGTTTCCCGGCGCGGCGGCGCCGGACGACCAACGCAGGAGGAGATTATGAATACGCTGAATATCGGATCGGACCGCCAGTGCTTCTTTGACGACTATCTGCTGGATACGGAAAAGACCACCGCGCCTTTCCGGCTGCACCAGCCCGTGCGCCGGGAAATCGCGATGGTGTGCGACGAGAGCTGGGAAGGCGACAACTGCGCCTATCAGCACATCTTCCGGGACGGCGATATCTACCGCATGTATTACATGGGCAACGGTGTCATCACCAAGGACGGCACCTTTGACAGCCGCGGCCGGCGCGTGTGCTACGCGGAGAGCCGGGACGGCCTGCACTGGGTCAAGCCCAACCTGGGCCTCATCCAGTGGGAGGGCTCCTTTGACAACAACATCATCCTGGGCGAGGAAACCGCGTGGTTCGATAATTTCATGGTGTTCCGGGACGACAACCCCGCCTGCCCGCCCGAGCGCCGCTACAAGGGCATCGCCCCGTTTTACAGCAAAGGCCCCACGCCTATCACGGGCAACGGGCTCTGGTGCTTCTACAGCGAGGACGCCATCCGCTTTACCCTCGGGCCCCTCATCACCACGGACGGCTACTTCGATACGCTGAACGTGACATTCTGGGATCCTCGCGCGGGCCTGTACCGCATGTATTTCCGGGGCTTCCACAACATCCCCGGGGATGACCTCAACGCCGGCATCCGGGATGTGCGCTATATCGAATCCACAGATTTCGAGCACTGGAGCAAGCCGGTGATGATCGGCCTGGGCGACGCCCGGGACTATCCCCTGTACACCAACAACGTCATGATGTACGACCGCGCGCCGGGAACGTACATCGGCTATCCCACGCGCTACGTGGAGCGCCATGCGTGGAACGGCAGCTTTGAGGAGCTGTGCGGCAAGGAAAAGCGCAAGTGGCTCATGAGTCTGCACCCCCGGTACGGCCTCGCCATCACGGACTGCGCCTTCATGGTTTCCCACGACGGAAAGAACTTCAAGATCTACGACGAGCCGTTCATGACGCCCGGCCCGGAAAACCCGGACAACTGGGTGTACGGGGACTGCTATCCCGCCCTGGGCTGGATCGAGACCCCCACCGACATGCCCGGCGAGGAGACGGAGCTCTCCACCTTCATGCGCCACGGCTCCTGGACGGCGAAGCCCGCCCTGCTGTACCGCTATACCATCCGCAAGGACGGCTTCGTGTCCCTGCACGCGGACGGAAAGGCGGAAATCGTTGAGACGAAGCCCTTCGTGTACGACGGCGCGCGGCTGCGGATCAACTTCTCTACCTCCGCCCGGGGCTATATCCGCCTGACGCTGCGGGGCCCGGACGGCGCGGAGTACCCCAGCTGCGAAACCTTCGGCAACACCACGGACAGGCTGGTCGCCTTCGACGCCCCTGAGGCTGTGGCCAAATTGGCTGGCCGGCCGGTCACCCTGCGGGCGGAGCTCTGCGAGGCGGATCTCTACGCCATGCGCTTCTGCGAACGATGACCGGACCGCGCCCCGCGAGGGCAATCCGGAATAAGGAGGATGAACGTCATGCCCTTTGAAAGCGCTCAATGGATCTGGTGTGAAAGCGCGGGAAACGTCAATTCCTACGCGGTATTCCGCGCGTCTTTTTCCGGCTCCGCCGGGGCCGGCCGCCTGCTTGTCTCCGCCGACGCCCAGTACGCCGCCAGGCTGAACGGCGAACGGGTCGGCGAAGGCCAGTATGCCGACTATCCGGAATACAAGGTTTACGACGAACTGCCCTGCCGGCTCGCCGATGGGGAGAACGCGCTGGAGATCACCGTCTGGTGCCCCGGCGTCGATTCCTCCGGATACCGCGCCGGCCGGCCGGGGCTGCTGTTTGAAGTGCGGGACGCCTCCGGAAAGGTTCTGTCCGTCAGCGACGGCTCCGTATCCTGCGCGCCGCACTGGGGCTACCGCTCCGGGCCCATGGAGAACATCACGGCGCAGCTGGGCTTCTCCTTTGCCTATGACGCCCGCGCCGGGGAAGGGACATTCGGCCCGGCCGCAGTCATTTCCGGCCCCCGGGAACTGCACCCGCGCCCCACGCCCAAGCTGGAGCTGCTTCCCCGGAAGGCGGCGGAGGTCATCACCCAGGGCGTGTTCTTTGGCGGCCCCGGCGACACCCCCGCCGAGATCCAGCAGCTCGCGCCCATGGCCTTCCGCGGGCTGCGGGACATGACCGGCCTGGCTCAGCGCCCCTTCCTGCCGGACGAAGCCGGTGTGCGCTTTTCCTGCGCCGACGGCGACGGACTGTACGTGCTGATCGACCTGCAGGAGGAGGACGCCGGCCTGTTGGACCTGGACATTACCCTGGAGGAAGAGGCGGACGTCATCATCGGTTGGGGGGAGCACACCCACGACCTGCGGCTGCGCACCTCCGTGGGCTCCCGCAACTTTGCCGTCCGCTACAAGGCGCATGCGGGCAGGAACCGCTTCTTCCATCCGTTCCGACGCGTCGGCCTGCGCTACCTGCAGCTGTTCGTATACGCCCACCGGTTCACGCTGCACTATGCCGGCATCCGGCCCACGACGCTGCCCGTCAGCCAGGTCCCCCGCTTCCACGTGGCAGACCGGCTGCACAGCCGCATCTACGACGTCAGCGTGCGCACGCTCCGGGCCTGCATGCACGAGCATTACGAGGACTGTCCCTGGCGCGAGCAGGCGCTGTATACCATGGATTCCCGCAACCAGATGCTGTGCGGGTACTACGCGCTGGGGGAGTATGCCTTCCCCCGGGCGTCCCTGCGGCTGCTGGCTCTGGGTATGCGCCGGGACGGGCTCCTGGAGCTTTGCGCCCCCGCCCGCGTTCCCATCACCATTCCCTCGTTCACCGCGGTGTTCCTGATCCAGCTGCAGGAATACCACCTGTTCAGCGGCGACGACGCCTTCGCCCGGGAAATGCTGCCCGTGGCCCGCGCCATCGCGGAATTATTCCTGTCGCGCCTGGATCCGTGCGGCCTGATCCCCGCCTGGGAAGGCCGCGAGTACTGGAACTTCTACGAGTGGCGGCCCAACCTCAACGGAGACGGGGACCGGAAGACCGCCGCCGGGTTCCCCCGCTATGACGCGCCCATGAACGCCATGGCCGTGCTGGCGCTGCGGCGCCTGGCGGCGCTGGAGGAAGCCCTGGGCGGCAGCGGGGCGCGCTGGCGGGACGCCGCGAATGGCATCGCCTCAGCCGCGCACGCCACATTCTTTGATGCCTCATCCGGGCATTACCGCTCCTTCACCGGGGCGGGAGAGAGTTGGGGAGACGACGAGCTCACCCAGGCCCTGATGGTCTGCGCCGACATCTGTCCGGAAGCCGAGTTGGACCGGGTGCTGGAGGTCCTCAGCAGTGGCGCGCTGACGCCCGTCACCCTGAGCTACAGCATCTTCCAGTTTGACGCCCTGATGCGCCGCCCGGAGAAATACGCCCGCTGGGTGTTTGACCGGATCGCCAGGGACTGGGGCAACATGCTGTACCAGAACGCCACCAGCTTCTGGGAAACCCTGGACGGCGCCCGGGATTTCGACGACGCAGGCAGCCTGTGCCATGGCTGGTCCGCCGTGCCCGTGTACTGCTATTTCGCCTACGCGCTGGGCCTGCGCCCCACTGCCCCCGGCTTCAAAGCCTACGAAACGACGCCTGTGGATTCAGGGCTGTACGAGCTCTCCGGAAGGATCCTTCGCCCGGACGGGACCACGCTGGATCTGTAACGTCCCCTGCTATATCCCGGCGAAGGATTTCCGCCGGTCCATGAGTGGCCAAACATCCACCGCCCTCTCCATGCCGTGCCTCATTCCGGAGGTCCGCTTCATGGAGAGGGCGGTTTCCTGCGCCAGAATCCGGAGCCTGTCATAAGGCCGATGGATCCTGCTGTTATTCAATCCCGTTGCATTCAGTTCTCAGAAACGATTCTTGAAAATGCGCTCGTTGGAAACTGGAAGTGCGGCACCATATAGATGCCCCAAAACCCGAACCGACCCGCGCCTCGAGACAAGATTCACGCGAGCCTGACGACGATTTTACGGCAAAATGTATGAAAATCATCGACAGTATGCTGTTATTTTACTGGTATATTATTATTGTACCCGTGGTACATGACTCTTTTTTTGGGCGGGCTGGATTGTAGATGATTTCATGAATGGCATTTCAGAATCGCCGTCGTCGTCGCCGTGGGCAATCAGTTCTTTGGATGGCTGGGATGATGTCAGAGGAAGATATGGGTGAGGGCTTCGTTGACAGGATCATCATGTTTGATTGGATTGGAATCGCAGCTGTGAAAGACGGATCTGGCAAGAAGCCGAACTGACGGGGAGCGGGCAGGTAGCCAGTTGCGGAAATCATTCCCGCGCATGACGATTGCACAGCGCGGAAGCGTTGAAAACGCAGCATTACCAACGGTGGCGGGGCGAAGCACAGTTGCAGAACGAGACATTTCCTCCACCCCGAACGGGATCGGCATCCGCGAGAGCAGGCGGATCAAGTTCGTGTATACGCTGACGGAAGGGGATGTCCTGTCCGGACGGCATTTCCCGGACGCGGCTGCGCGAAACGCTTACCGCGTCGTTATCTGCGAGCCCTCCGGGAAGGAGTGGGGGCGGACTTCGTTCAGAGCGAAAGCGGCAGCTGTGATATCCCGCCCCGCCGCCTGGTTCCCGAAGCAATGGACGCCCTCCTCGTCGCGGGGCGCGCGATCTCCGGGAAGGAGTGGGGGCGGACTTCGTTCAGAGCGAAAGCGGCAGCCGCGATATCCCGCCCCGCCGCCTGGTTCCCGAGGCAATGGACGCGCTCCTCGCCGCGGGGCGCGCAATCTCCGGGAAGCACGAAGTTCAGGGCTCCGTCCGCATCGTGCCGGACTGCATGGCCGCCGGGCAGGCTGCCCGCGCTGCCGCGGCGCTCTCCGCGAAGCCGATGCTGCGCCGAAAAAAAGACCTCAGTCGGATACAGAACATGGATAAAAACCGGTGAGCATGTATATGGGATGATCCACCTGCATGCAATGATAAGCCCGCCGTATGGATCGTTTCTTTGCGGTCCATACGGCGCTCTTTTGCGGGAAACGTTGTTTGGCCCTGAAAACGAGGAGGCAGCCAGCGACAACACACCGCGCCCTGTGCCTGTCGTCACCCCGCAGGCTGTCGCCGATCCGGTGACCGCGCTTCGCGGCGGCTGCCGGATCATGCTTCCTCGAAAACGGACACAAACTCCATGCAAGCGGACTGATCGAACCGCGATTCATCCTTTTTTCCCTGCGGAGATCCGGCTGCCAGCCAGGCGCGTTCGCCGCGCTATTCCCGGAGGAAATCCTGCCGGGCGGGGGTAAAAACGTCCAGCAGTACGCCGTCCTCCAGGCAGAGCGTTCCGTGGGGAACGCTGCCCGGCACCACGACGGAATCGCCCTGCCCGAGTTCCACGGCTTCCTCCCCGACTGTATACCGGAAGCGCCCCCGCAGCACATAGGAGCACTGGGTGTGAGGGTGGGTATGCACCTCCCCCCGGGACCCCGCCCCGAACCGGACCTCTACCGCCATCATGGTATCGTCGTGGGCCAAAACCCTGCGGAATACGCCTCCGCCCAGCGCCTGTTCCCGCTGTTCCGCGTGAAACGCGGTCCTCTTTTCCATGTTCCGTCCTCCGTTTCGCTACAGTTCGATGGTCTTGCTTCCACCCTGCCGGAAGGAAATGTCATACCGCATGTGGGTGCCGTCGAAGGCGAAGTCCACGCCCCGCAGAAGACTATCGCAGTCGATCACGTGGGCGAATACCGCCTTCGGGCCGCGCGCGCTCTCGATGATATAGGGGATCTGTTTGTACGACGGGTTGTCCGGGCCGCTGCAGAGGATGGCTGTCCCGCCGAACGCCCGGCTGAACAGGCGCAGCTCCGCGCCGCCGCCGGGGCAGGTATACGTGAGGTCCCCGCACTGGGGGAGCGTCCGGAAATCCGACAGGTGCGAATAGGGCGAGCCCACCGGCAGGTTGAGCTTTGCCGCGGCAAAGTCGACCGGCCGGCCGTCCGGCGACGCGACGCGAGGTCCGTCCGCCCTGGGATGCATCACCCAGTCAATGGCTGCGCCTTCTTTCGCGCCTTCGACGATGAAGAGCTCCGCCCACCATGTGCCGCTCCAGGCGATGCGGCGGGTCATTTTCACGCCCCGATAGGCTTCCTCGTCCCACTGGGGGATGGTGAAGGAATCCGGCATCTGAAATGGCGCGGCCCAGTCGCAGACGGCTTCCAGGCAAAGGACGCCGTCGCGCTCCTCGACCCATTGCAGCGCCGCGTCGGCGGGGGGCTGGTTTTTCCCGTCGATGTTTACGGTGTTGTGGGAAGCGGTGTTCTTGTAGTATGCATAGTGCAGCTTCGCGCCGTAGCCGGTGGTGCCCAGGTCCGGGATGAGCGTCTCGCCGTTCCGCTGATAGAGCAGGCCGAGGCGGTCGTAATGGTCGTGCTCTCCGCCGTAGAAGTCGCTGCGGAGCAGCAGGCAGCTTCCGTTTTCGCCCCGCAGCACGGTCTGTCCGCTTTCCCCCGGCGCTGGCAGCGCGTGCCCCCGGGCCGGCGCGGGCTTATCGGGGAGCTCGTCCGCGCCGTACACGAAGGCGTCCAGGCTGTTTCGCTCCCGGCGCGCGTATGCCGCGCGGAGGATGGCCAGCGCTTTGGCGTTTTGGGTTTCGCGCCAGTAGAATTCCAGGATTCCCAGGACATCGCTGCCGAAATGATCCAGCTTGGCGTCGCCGATCAGGGGCAGTTCGCCCGAGGGAAGCATCTCGTCCCAGGCGGTCTCCAGCATCCTGCGATACGCCGGATGCCCGATCAGGCTTGCTCCCGTGTGCAGGGCAAAGCGTTCGAAGGCGAAAAAGCTCTGCAGGGCATAGAAGTGGTAGCTGAAACAATCCTCAAACCACATACCGCTGCCCCGGACGCCGTGATCCAGCTGATACCGGAGCCCATAGGGCTGCTCCAGGGCGAAATCCACCATTTCCGGCCTGTCAAAGAGCAGGCCGATCACGCCCACCGCGCTGGAAATGATGACTTCATGGTTGTGGAGCTGCGGGGTCCGGTGCTCCATCAGGAAGGCGGCGGAGGGGAAGAAAAGCCCGTCCCGCAGCTGTTCCCGTTCGCGGTCCGCGAGCTGATCGGCGATGCGGTCGTACGCGACGGCCATGTCGCGGATAAAGGAGGCCTCGTCGATGGTCTGCGCGCCGACGCGCCCCGGACC
>JAEEGL016863691.1_pt1 | contig 21648 bp, 17 predicted proteins | sample 9134231 | NCBI WGS metagenome assembly JAEEGL01 (sample SAMN16246548, study PRJNA631951) | gut metagenome | biome: gut microbiome; feature: rumen; material: fiber-attached | host: Bos | place: Iran: Karaj | collected 2018-10
TCAAAATAAATTAGATAGTGATATAGCAATGTCTTTTGATGAATGTGTAGGCTTCCCTCATACAAGAGAATACGTAGAACAATCAGTAGAAAGAACATTAAGATGGGCTAAAAGAGGTAAAGCAGTCTTCAATAATCCAAGACAATCACTATTTGGTATAGTACAAGGAGCAGAATTTGAAGATTTAAGACGTCATTGTGTAGAAGAATTAGTAAAAATGGATTTTGATGGTTATTCAATAGGTGGAACAGCTGTTGGAGAACCAAAAGAACTACAATATAAGCAAGTTGAATACTCATGTAAATATTTACCTAAAGATAAAGCAAGATACTTAATGGGAGTAGGAGATCCAGATGACATTATAGAAAATACAATTAGAGGAGTAGATATCTTCGATTGTGTAGCTCCAACTAGATTAGCAAGACATGGACATGCTCATACAAAATATGGCAAAATCAATTTAAAAAATTCTAAATATAAAGAAGATTTTACTCCAATAGATAATAACTGTGATTGTTACGCTTGTAAAAATTATACTAAAGCATATATAAGACATTTAATTACTTCAGATGAAACACTAGGTCAAAGACTATTATCCATACATAATATAAGATTCTTAATCAAATTAACAGAAGATCTAAGAGAAGCAATAAAAAATGATAATATATTAGAATATAGAGAACAATTTTTAAAAGATTATTATGGAAAAAAAGATGTAAAGGAAAAGTAATTTTTCCTTTTTTTATATTTAAAAAATAATTATAATTATAATAGGAAGTGGTATTGTATGCCAATAGAAGAAAACATACCAAAGCAACCCCCAACAAAGAAATTAGTAATGCTTATTGCTAGACTTGTAGTAATAGCATTATGTTGCGTAGCAGCATATAATTTAGGAAAAAGTAAAACTAATTTAGATGAAAGCAAAAAAGAAAAACAAGCAGAACTAGAAAATACCCAAAAGAATAATGATACATGGCCACAAAAATACATTTATGCCTTAAAAACATCTTATTGTCCCGAAGACTCTTCAGGTAATAAAGAGTGTTATTATTCATTATTTGATATAAATGCAGATAAAATACCAGAATTATTTATTCAAACAGGTAGTGATATTAATAAATATGAATTAGATATCTATACATTACGAAATGGAGAAGTAGCTAAATTAGCACATACACCATTTGATTCATCAGAACTAAAATATAAGGAAAATGATTTATATATAGATTGGCGAGATGGTAATGAACAAATAGTTTATCAATTAAAAATAGAAAACGAAATAATTAAACCTAGTCAAATATATGAAGCCAAAAATATCGATGTAGAAGGAGAATTTACAGCTCAGTTAGTAAGATCATCATTAATAAGTGATTATAATCTAATAGAAAATTATAAATAAGATAGAGAAATCTATCTTTTTTAACTTTATAATAACCATAAAATATTATATAATTATAGTGATATGTATGAAAAAGGGATGAGAAAAATGGAAGATATAACTTTTAAAAATATAAAAGAATTATATAATAGACTTTTACCTGCTCTAAATAGTAAAAGAAAACTCATTCATAAAGAAGGATTTAAAAATGTACAACTAATAGATATATGGGACTATATGTATAAAGAAGTATGGTCTAAAGAAACAGGATTAACACTATATGATATGGTTAGTACAATCATGCATGAAGATGCAAAAGTAATAGATGATTATAGAAATAAAAAAATAATAGATAAAAAGTAGGGGATTCATAATGGACGACAAGCAAAAACCTATTACATATAATAAACTATATGAAAAAATCAAAAAGAATATAAAAAATGAAAAAGATTTAGATTTAATAAATGATGCATATATATTTGCTAAAGAAAAACATAAAGATAAAAAAAGAAAAAATGGAGAAGATTATATTACCCATCCATTAGAAGTAGCAAATATATTAGCAGACTTAAATGTAGATGCCACTACATTAGCATGTGCACTACTACATGAAACATTAAATCATAGTGCTACTACATATGAAGAAATAGAAACTAAATTTGGTGAAGAAGTAGCTACTATTGTAAGAAGTATAAGTAAAATAAATAAATTAGAATTAACTGATGGAATGAATTCAGCAGCTTATTTAAGAAAAATCTTAGTAGGTCTATCAGAAGATGTAAGAGTACTATTTATAAAATTAGCTGATAGATTACACAATATGCGTACTATCTATGCATTAACAGAAGAAGAACAAAAACAAAAAGCTAATGAAACAACAGAAGTATTAATACCAATAGCTCATCGTTTAGGTATTAATAGTATTAAATCAGAACTAGAAGACTTATGCTTAAAATATACAAAACCAGAAGTATATAAAGATATAGAAGAAAGATTAAATGCATCGCAATCAGAATTAAATGATTTATTAATTCAAATGAAAGACTCTATATCAGAAATACTAACAGAAAATGGTATTAATTTTAAAATAAAAGGAAGAGTAAAATCTATCCATAGTATCTATAATAAGATGGCTAATGGAAAAAGATGGAATGATATCTATGATATCTTAGCTTTAAGAGTATATGTTGATACAGAACAAGATTGCTATTTAACAATTGGTTTAATTCATAGTAAATATCATCCAATGCCAAAAAGATTTAAAGATTATGTAGCTAATCCAAAAGAAAATATGTATCAAAGTTTACATACTACAGTATATGGACCAGAAGGACATCCTTTTGAAATACAAGTAAGAACATATGAAATGGACGAAATAGCCGAAAAAGGAATTGCATCCCATTGGTCTTATAAAGAAAAAGGCTCTATTAAAATACAAAACATAATGGAACAAAAACTAGAAATGTTTAGAAATATAATAGAAGCCAATGAAACAGCATCGGATACTGAATTACAACATAATATTAAAGATGACATCTTAAATGATGTAATCTATTGTTATACACCTAAAGGTGATGTAGTAGAATTACCAAAAGGAGCTACTCCAATAGATTTTGCATATAGAATACATAGTGGTGTAGGAGATAGAACAATAGGTGCTATAGTTAATGATCAAATAGTACCACTAGATCATGAATTACAAGATAATGATGTAGTAAAAATAAATACATCTAAAGAACCAAATCCTAATAAAGATTGGTTAAATATAGTAAAAACACCACAAGCAAGAAATAAAATAAAATCTTATTTCAGTAAACAAGATAAAGAAGAATATATTAAAATTGGTAAAGAAATGCTTGAAAAAGAAATAAGAAAAAGAAAATTAGTATATAATGAAGTAATAACTCCTGAAAATATTAATAAAATATTAAAAGATATCCATCTAGGAGAAGAAGAAGAAATATATCTATCAATAGGTTCTCTAAGATATACAGCAGGATATATTATTAATTTAATATTTGAAGATAAAAAAGATGTTATGGATATTTACTTTGAAAAAGCATCACATAATCCATATAATCAAAATAGAGCTCATAAAGGAGAAATAATCGTAGCTGGAACAGATGATATCTTAGTAACTATAGCCAAATGTTGTAAACCAGTTAAAGGAGATAAAATAGTAGGTTATATTACTAAAGGAGAAGGAATCCAAGTACATAGAGCAGATTGCCCTAATATAAAAGAAAGTAATAGATTAATCGAAGTAGAATGGAATTCAAATGCCTCTAATACATATTTAACAGATATAATAGTAGATGTTACTAAAGGAAAGAATCATTTGCTAGATATAGTAACTAAAGCATCTCAAAAAGATATCTATATAGAACAAGTAAAAACATATGAAGAAGTAGATCATGTAACATATATAATAACTATTAAAACAGTAGATACTGATACATTAGAAAATTATATAAATGATTTAAAATCATCTTCATATATAATCAACGTAGAAAGGAAGAATATCTAATGAGAGTAGTAGTGCAAAAAGTCAACAAAAGTAGTGTAACTGTTGATAAAAAACTAGTTAATGAAATAGGTAAAGGATTATGTATCTTAGTAGGTTTTACAGAAGGAGATACAGAAGAAGATATTAATTATATGGTAAATAAAGTTACTAATTTAAGAGTCTTTGAAGATGAAAATGATGTAATGAATTTATCAGTAAAAGATGTAAAAGGATCTATATTATCTATTTCTCAATTTACTCTATATGGAGATACAGCTAAAGGAAATAGACCTTCCTATGTAAAAGCATTACCTGGAGATAAAGCAAAACCATTATATGAATTATTTAATAAAAAATTAAATGAAATAGTACCTACATACGATGGTATATTTGGTGCTGATATGAAGGTACTAATAGAAAATGATGGACCAACTACAATATTAATAGAATCTAAGAAGTAGGTGAAATATGAAAAATATATTTAAAACAATAATATGTATTACAATATGTTTCTTACTAATAGTAATACCTTTTCTAATAAGAGCTAAAGTAACTGAAAAGAAAATAGATAAAGGGACTAAATTATCTAATACAGATCCAGTTGTAACACTACTAGAAGAAAAAATGATTAATAATAATGAATTAAGAATAGGTAATTTAGAATATAATACATTAAAAAATGAAGACCTTATCCATTATGCTTTATATGCTCTAAAAGAAGATGAATATACTATTAAAGAATATAAAAATGATGCAGGACTATGTATAGTACCTAATTCAGTAATGTTTAGTACTGGTTATAATTGTAGAATAAAAATAATATCAGATGAAGTAATCAATAATAAAATATATGAATTATTTGGTGAAACACCAGAAATAAAATATGAAGACTTTGAATATAAAGAAAATATTTGTAAGCATGATGAAACAACTCTATATTGTTTTATAAATCCCGAATATAGAAATAAATCAGTATCATATACTACATTATATGAAGCATATGAAAAGAAAGATGAAATATATATATATGATTATTATTTAAATATTAATTTAGGTAATAAAACAAAATGTTTAAAGTACTATAGTGAAGAAATATGTAATAATCCATATGAAAGTGAATTACCTACTGTAGAAGAAGATAAAATAACTAAAAATGGAACATTATATAAACATACATTTACTAAAAAAGAAGATAAATATTACTTAACAAAGAGTGAAGTAATTAATTAAAAAGGGTGATAATATGTACAATGAAAGACCAACCATGAGTAAGAAAAAGAAATTAGAAATATTAGGAGGAATAATCTTATTAGTATGGTTATTATTCTTAATGATTAATTACTTTAGATATACTAATGGAAAAACACCTATATTAACATTACATCGTACACAAAAATATTCTGATGGAACTGTAGAAAGTTATTATGGTTTATTCTATACTTATAGATCATATAGAAGAACAGCTATAACAGGAGAAGAATTTGTACCATTTTGGACACCAAAACAAAATCCAAAACCAATAACTGATATACCAGACACATATAAAAACTATGAAGTACCAGATAATAAAATGAAATCAGATAAATTTAGAGGATTATTATATTTCTATGGAAGAAGAACTACATTATTAGGTACATATAAATGTATAAATACAGAAATTGATTGTGAAAAAGCAATATCTGGTTATGATGAATATGATATATTATATGCAAATCCATTAACTAAACCAGAGAAAAGATATCAAATATTAGAATCATATGATTTATATGCCTTTATAGATGATACAGCACCACAACAAGCTGAATATCCAGCACCAAATTATAAAAGAACTATATATCTATTTGATATAAAAAATAATAAGATATTAGCTAGATTTGGTGATGTTAAAGGTGTTGATTATAATGGCATCTATGATAAATTAGAATCAAAAGAAGAAATCTATATAGTAAAAGATTATAAAACAAATAAATGGGGACTTATTCAAATAGCAGAAGATGGTTCAATAGAACAAAAATTACCATATGAATATGACTCAATAAACTTTGATGATGATACAAAATACTATATAGTTAAAAAAGATGATATGTGGTCTGTATATGATTTAAAGAAAGATATAACAATAACAGATAATTATACAGATATTATTTATGATGTATGGACTAATAGAAATAGAACTACATACGTAGCAGTAGGTAAACAACACATCATAGGCGATTATAAATATATAGATTATAAAATCTATCGTGCAGATGGCCAACCATTCTTAACAGATGATGATATAGTAGGTTACTATCCTAAAGATAACTTTATGTTTTATATAAGAAGATCAACTAATAAAATGTATTTTATAAATTATGCAAAAGATCTAAAAGCAGAATATCAATTATACTTTGCTGAAACACAAAATACTAAAAAACATAAACCATGTGTAGAAATAGAATCTATAAAAGAAAATTACATAAGATTTAAAATATATAAGAGTAGTGATCCTAACGCTCAATATGAAAGCGGATACGAAACTGTTAAGTACTGGTAAGAATAGTTGACTAAATTATAAAAAATGAGTATAATTCATTTAATATTCTTATTGAAAGACGAGTAATATATTGAAAGATTAAAGAGAGTGGCTAGATGATGGAAATGCCATATTGGAAGATATATGAATAACAACTTTCTTATATTAAGAACGTAATTTATGCGATAAATAAAAATAAAGAGTACTTAAGTAAAGTAAGGTGGCACCGCGCGATAATTCGCGTCCTTACAAAATTAAGTACTCTTTTTTAAATAAAAGGAGGAAAATAAAATGATAACAAAACCAAAAGGAACATATGACTTATATGGAGAAGAAGTAAAAAAATGGCAATTTATTAGTAGAGCATTTGATGAATTGATGGAAAGATATAATTATGGTTTCATAAGAACGCCTATATTTGAGAGTACAGAATTATTCCATAGAGGAGTAGGAGATACTACAGATATAGTCAATAAAGAAACATATGATTTTGTCGATCGTGGTGAAAGAAATATGACTCTTAGACCAGAAGGAACTGCTGGTGTCGTAAGGAGTTATATTGAAAATAAAATGTATGGTGATCCAAATCAACCAATAAAACTATATTACAATGGAACAATGTATCGTTATGAAAGACCACAATCAGGAAGAGATAGAGAATTAACTCAATTTGGTGTAGAAGTACTAGGTTCACAAGATCCAGCAATGGATGCAGAAGTAATATCTATAGCAGTTAATTTCTTTAAAATATTAGGTTTAAAAGGTGTAAAAGTAAAAATAAATTCATTAGGTGATACAGAATCACGTAATAATTATAGAGAAGCATTAATTAAATATTTTGAACCTAAAATTAATGAATTATGTGAAGATTGTCAAGAAAGACTAAAAAAGAATCCATTAAGAATTCTAGATTGTAAATATGATGCAGAAAATGAAATAATTAAAAATGCACCATCTATTCTAGATTATCTAAATGAAGAATCTAAAAATAGGTTTGAAGATGTTCAAAATTATTTAGATGTTTTAGATATAGAATATGAAGTAGACCCTAAAATAGTAAGAGGATTAGATTATTATTGTCATACAGTATTTGAAATAGAAGCAACAGTAAAAGACTTTGGCGCTAATAACGTCTTAGCTGCCGGAGGCAGATATGATACGTTAGTATCTAATTTAGGAGGACCAGAAACTCCAGGAATTGGATTCGCTTGTGGATTAGGAAGATTAGTACTTGCTCTAGATAAAGAAGGAATTGATCTAAAAGTAAATAAACAATTAGATGCATTCATACTTTATGTAAGTGAAGCAGAAAAAGAATACGCAATTGCTTTAACACAAGACTTAAGACTAAATGGCTTTAGAGTAGAAACAGAATTAACTGGAAGAAGTCTAAAAGGACAATTTAAACAAGCAGATAGATTAAATCCTAAATTCTTAATAATCTTAAATCAAGAAGACTTAGTTGCTGGTGAAATTCAAGTAAAAGATAATGTTACTAAAGAAACAATAAAAGTAAAAGAAGCAGAAATAGATGACTATTTAGCAATGAATGTAGGTGAATAATATGGATTTAAAAGAATTATTTCAAGGTAATTATTTAAATAAAGAAGTAACAGTAGAAGGATGGATAAGAAACCATCGTAAACAAGCAAATTTTGGTTTTATAGATTTCTCTGATGGTACAGATCAAGAACATTTACAAATAGTATATGATAATGAATTATCTAATTTTGAAGATATACAAAAAATGTTAGTAGGATGTGCTATTAAAGTAGTAGGTAAAATAGTAAAAAGTGAAGGTAATCAAGATATAGAATTAAAAGCAAAAGAAGTTATTCTATTAGGAGATTGTCCTAGTGATTATCCTATTCAACCAAAAAGACATACAAGAGAATTCTTAAGGGAACAAGCTTATTTAAGACCAAGAACTAACCTTTTCCAAGCAGTATTTAGAGTAAGAAGTGTTGCTGCCTATGCAATACATAAATACTTCCAAGATAGAAATTATGTTTATTTCCATGCACCATTAATTACAGCAAGTGATTGTGAAGGAGCAGGGGAAATGTTCCAAGTAACTACTCTAGATTTAAATAGAGTAAATGGAAAACCAGATTATAAAAAAGAATTATTTGGTAAACAAACTAATTTAACAGTATCAGGACAATTAGAAGCAGAAACATTTGCTTTAGCATACAAAAAAACATATACTTTTGGACCAACATTTAGAGCTGAAAACTCTAATACTAAAACACATGCAAATGAATTCTGGATGATTGAACCAGAGATAGCCTTCTGTGATTTAAATGGAGACATGGATATCATGGAAGAAATGTTAAAATATGTAGTTCAATATGTACTAGATAATTGTAAAAAAGAAATAGATTTATTTGATAACTTTGTAGAAAAAGGATTAAAAGAAAAATTAGAAAGATTAGTTAAGTCTAATTTCACAAGAATTGATCATGAAGAAGTTATTAAAATATTAAAAGAAGCAGATGTTAAATGGGAATTTGAACCAGAGTATGGTGAAGATATCGCTAAAGAACATGAAAAATATATTACAGAATACTTTAATGGACCAGTATTTATTAAGAATTGGCCAAAAGATATTAAAGCATTCTATATGAAACAAAATGAAGACGGCAAAACAGTTGCAGCCGTTGACCTAGAAGTACCTGGAGCAGGAGAACTAATGGGTGGCTCACAACGTGAAGAAAGCTATGAAAAATTAATTAATAGAATGAAAGAATTAGATATGGATCCAGAATCAATGGATTGGTATCTAAATTTAAGAAAATATGGAGGATGCATCCATTCTGGATTCGGAATGGGATTTGAAAGACTACTTATCTATTTAACAGGAGTAGAAAACATAAGAGATGTAATCCCATATCCAAGAACACCAGGAAACTGCGAATATTAAAAATAAAAGAAAGAGGTAAAATATATAATGAAAGGAAATATATATAGAACTCATCATTGTATAGATATTGATTCTAGCCTAATAGGAAAAACAATTACCGTTTCAGGTTGGGTAGAAAATATCAGAGACCATGGTGGGGTATTATTCTTAGATTTAAGAGACAATACCGAAACTTTACAAACCGTAAGTAATGATGATTCTTTATTTACAGGACTAGCTAAAGAGTCGGTAGTGAAGTTAACAGGTAAAATTCGTAAACGTAGCGAGGACACTTATAATAATAATTTAAAAACTGGTGAAGTAGAATTATTAGTAAGTACTTTAGAAGTCCTAAGTCCTTCACTACATGAATTACCTTTTAGTATAAGACAATCAATTACAGCAGGAGAAGACGTAAGATTAAAATATCGTTATCTTGATATGAGAAACGAAAAAGTACAAGAAAAAATAAAATTAAGAAGTGAAATATTATACTACTTAAGAAATAAAATGCATGATATAGGATTTACAGAAGTACAAACACCTATATTAACTGCATCATCTCCCGAAGGAGCTAGAGACTTTGTAGTTCCATCAAGAAACTTCAAAGGAAAATTCTATGCCTTACCACAAGCACCACAAATATATAAAGAATTACTTATGGTAGGTGGAATAGAAAAATATTTTCAAATAGCACCTTGTTTTAGAGATGAAGATGCAAGAGCAGATAGAACATTAGAATTCTATCAATTAGATTTAGAAATGAGTTATATTACTAAAGATGAAGTATTAGAAATAGGTAGTGAAATATTCTATGATACTTTTAAAAAGTTTACTAAAAAAGAACTATCTAAAAAACCTTTTAAAAGAATAACATATAAAGAAGCAATGGATAAATATGGAACAGATAAACCAGATTTAAGAAACCCATTACTAATTAATGATGCAACAGAAATATTAAAAGAAACTACATTTTCACCATTTAAAAATAGTAATATAAAGATTATAGTAGTAGATAATATTGGTGATAAACCAAATAGTTGGTTTAATGAATTAGTTGAATATGCAACATCTATTGGAATGCCAGGAATAGGTTATTTAACACTATTAGAAGATAAAACCTTTAAAGGACCAATAGATAAATTCTTAAGTGAAGAAGAAAGAAATAAATTAATAAAAGAATTTAAATTAAAACCAAATGGTGTAATCTTCTTTATAGCCAATAAATCATTAAAGAAAGCCCAAAAATTTGCTGGCTTAATAAGAACAGAATTAGCTAATAAATTAGATTTAATAGATAAAAATAAATTAGAATTCTGTATAATAGATGATTTCCCAATGTTTGAATATAATGAAGAAAAAAGAAAAATAGAATTCTGTCATAACCCTTTCTCTTTACCACATAATGGTATAGAAGATTATAAAAAAGATCCATTAGATATACTTGCTTATCAATATGACTTTGTCTGTAATGGAAATGAAATGGCTAGTGGAGCTATTAGAAACCATGATTTAGAAAGTTTAACAAAAGGATTTGAAATAGTAGGTTATACTAAAGAAGAAGTAGAAACAAGATTCTCATCTATTTATACAGCATTTAAATATGGTTGCCCGCCTCATGGTGGAATGGCACTAGGTATAGATAGAATATTAATGTTGTTATTAGATGAACCAAACTTAAGAGAAGTACAAGCATTCCCAACTAGTACTAGTGGACAAGATTTAATGATGGGTTCCCCATCAGAATTAACAAATACTCAATTAAAAGAATTAGGAATCAAAATAGAGGTGAATAAATGAAAACATTTACAAAAGAAATGGTAGATGACTATGCCAATAAATTATTAATTGGTTTAACAGAAGAAGAAAATAAAATGGTTCTTGATGAATTTGATATTATAGATAAAAATATAGATTTAGTTAATAAAATACCTAATATTGAAACAGTAGAACCAATGACTCATTGTTTAGATGAATATTATGCTACATTAAGAGAAGATGTAGTAGAAGAAAGTATCCCTATAGAAGATTTACTTGCTAATAGTGATGATACAGAAGATAGAGAAATAGTTGTACCTAAAGTAGTCGGAGGTGAAAACTAATGACATATATGGATAAATCAATTGAAGAATTACATAAATTATTAATTGATGGCAAAGTAACTAGTGATGAATTAGTAAAAGAATCTCTAGAAAAAAGCCATGAAATACAAGAAAAATGTAATGCCTTTGTAACTATATTAGATGATGCAAAAGGAACAGAAGTAACAGATAATCTATTATCTGGTATACCATACGGAGTAAAAGATAATTATTCTACTAAAGGAATACTATCTACTGGATCATCTAATACATTAAAAGACTATGTACCATTCTTTAATGCTACTTGTATAGATCATTTAGATGCAGCAGGAGCAGTTAAAGTAAATAAAACAGCATTAGATGAATTCGGTATGGGAGGAACAGGTACTACAGCACATACAGGTATTCAAAAGAATCCATGGGATACAAGAAGAATGTGTGCAGGATCTTCATCTGGTTCAGCAGCAGCTGTAGCAGCAGGAGTATATCCATATGCAACAGGTTCTGATACAGGAGATTCCATAAGAAAACCAGCAGCTTACTGCGGTATAGTTGGATATAAACCAACTTATGGCATGATTTCTAGATATGGATTATTCCCATATGCATCTAGTTTAGATCATTTAGGAGTACTAACTAGAAATGTAAGAGATGCAGCAATAGTTGTAGATACTATGAAAGGTATCGATAAATATGATATGACATCTTGGGATTCATCTAAAATTCATTTACTAGATTCATGTACCGGAGATATTAAAGGTAAAAAACTATGTTATATTAAAGAAATAGTAGATAAAGATAAATATAAAAATTGTAATAAAGAATTAGTTGAACATATAGATAATTACTATAAAGTATTAGATAAATGTAAAGAATTAGGTTTTACTATAGAAGAAGTATCAGTAGATCAAGTTCTATTAGATGCTTTACCATCTGTCTATAATATAATATCTTATGCAGAAGTAACATCTAATTTATCAAATCTTACTGGTATTATATTCGGACCACGTGGAGAAGGGGACAACTATATAGATATGATTAAAAATCATCGTACTAAAGGCTTCTCTCCATTAATAAAAAGAAGATTTGTAATCGGATCATATGTTTTACAAAAAGAAAATCAAGAAAGATATTTTAGAAATGCTCAAAGAGTAAGAAGATTACTAGTAGATAAATGGAAAGAAATATTCTCTAAATATGATGCAGTAATCTTACCTGTTGGAACAGGACCAGCTAAATTCTTAGATAATAGTTTAAATATTAAAGAAGAAGGAACTGAAATATTAGAAGAACATCTACAAATAGGTAACTTTGGTGGCTTCCCATCTATAACAATACCTTCTGGCTTTGTAAGTGACTTACCAGTTGCAATAAATATAACCGGGAATTGTTATGATGATGAAAATATCTTAAATATAGCCTACGCTATAGAAAAAGAATTAGGATATGCTAATCAAATAGCAAAGGAGGTAAAACATGACTAAGTATTTAGCTAAAATAGGTTTAGAAATGCACTGTGAAATGAGTGAAACAGAATCTAAAGTATTTAGTTCTGCAAAAAACTCTTATACAGAAATACCTAATAGTAATGTAAGACCTCTAGATATGGCTTTCCCAGGAACATTACCTGTAGTAAATAAAGAAGCAGTAAGATTAGCTCTAATGGCTTCTATGATATTAAAATGCCAACAACCAGAAGTATTACAATTCGAAAGAAAGAATTATTATTATCCAGATTTACCAAAAGGATTCCAATTAACACAAGAAACAAAACCTAATCCAGTAGGTATCTATGGAGAAGTAGAATATGAATTTAATGACGAATTAAAAAAATGTCGTGTTAATAATATTCACTTAGAAGAAGATGCAGCATCACTGGATCACTTCTATTCAACATCAAATATTGATTATAATAGAGCAGGAGTACCACTATTAGAATTAGTTACAGAACCAGACATTCATTCAGCTGATGAAGCAGTAGCATTCCTAGAACATATGCGCTCAGTATATCAATATGCTGGTATCTCAGAAGCAGATTCTAAAAAAGGTCAAATAAGATGTGATGTTAATGTATCTATAATGGATGCTGATAAAGATGAATTTGATCCTAATAACTGGGGAACTAAAATAGAAATAAAGAATGTTAACTCATTTGGTGGCGTAAGAGATGCTATTAATTATGAAATAAAAAGACAAATAGAAGCAAAAGAAGATGGTACATATGATGAAATGGAACAACAAACAAGACGTTGGGACGAAGAATCAGGTACAACAATCTTCATGCGTTCTAAAGTAGATGCTATAGATTATAAATACTTTGTAGAACCAAATATACCAAAAATAAAAATAGATAAAAAATGGTTAGAAGAAATAAAAAAATCTATTCCAGAATTAGCAATGGATAGAAAAAATAAGTATATTAGTAAATATAATCTATCAGCTTATGATGCAGGAGTATTAGTAAAAGAAAAAGATATCTCTGATTATTTTGAAAAATGTGTAGAATTAGGAATAGATCCTAAAGTATCTTCTAACTGGGTAACAGTTAATATAGTAGGTGAATTAAATAAAGAAGGAATAACTATTAAAGAATTCTATATAACACCAGAAATGTTAAAACAAATAATAGATGGAATTAATAGTGGATTATTATCATCTAAACAAGCTAAAGAAGTATTTGCTAAATCAATAGAAGAACAAAAAGAACCAAAGAATTATATTTCTAAAGATAATGCTCAAATAAGTGATGAAAATGAATTAACTACTTTAATAGTTAAAATATTAGATGAAAGTCCTACTCAAATAGAACAATATAAGAATGGTAGAGATAACTTATTTGATTACTTCGTAGGTCAAGTAATGAAAAATACTAGAGGTAAAGCTAATCCAGTTATAACAAAAGAAATATTACATAAAGAATTAGATAAAAGATAATATCTAATTCTTTTTTTATACGTAAAAAAAAAGACCATAAGGTCTTTATTTATTAGAAGCATAATCCATTATATCAGTAAACTTCTCACTAAAAGAACATAAACTATCTTGAATAGAATTAATCATAACAATTAAATTCTCTAAATATTCATCATCATTAGTAGATAATTTATTAATATGTTTATTAATAGAACCACTCTTAATATTTAAATTATTACACATAGTAGTAGTAAATCTATCTATTAAGAATAATTGATCTAAAATAATAGATTTCTTATCATTATTTGATTGCTTTCTAAAATATGTTAAATATTCATTAAAATCTTTAAAATCTTCCATAATATCACCTACAAAAACATCTTATTTAGAGTATCTAAATCTTCATTACTTAATCTTTCTTTATTCATTAAAGTATTATAAGTACTCCAAGTACCATTAATTCTACAAATAGCTTTCTGCATCTTACTTAAACCAAAGAATCTCTTTTGAGCATTCATCTTAGCATTAGATTCAATACCTATTCTTAAATTAGTAGTTTCTAAATAAATAATATCTCTATCAGCACTTAAACCAAATTTAGGTTCTTCATGCAAATAATCTTGACATATCATAACTAATAAAGCTTCTTTTTTCTTTAAATCATCTTCAGTTAAATCTTGTTTAATAACCCCCATACTAGTAATCTTAGTAGCTATTAAATTAGAAAATATATCTTGTAAAACAACAAACTTTCTAAAATAAGTATCTTTAATAGATTTAGAATCTTCATTTAACATATCTTGATGATTTATTCTATATGTATATTCTCTATATTCATTTTCATATATAATCTTATATAAATCAACTATCTCATTAACATCCATTAATCTAATAGCTTTTAATAATTTATTATATACAGTATCTTTCATTATAGTAAAAACATAATCACTACTTTTTTTACCAATAAATACTTTAATATAACTATTAATTCTATTTCTTAATTCATCTACAGTAATAATATGAAAATTAGTAATACCAAACTTATTTCTATATTCATCAAAAGAAGCACCTTGATATGTAATTCTTATATCTTCTTTAGAACGTCTAGATAAACCACTATAATATTCCTCAAATAAATTATAAGCTTTCTCATATTGTTCTAAACCATTATCTAACTTTAACATCATTAATAACTTCTCAAAAGCTTTATTATCATTAGAAGATAATAAAAGAAGAGTAGTAGTATCAAATACTGATACAGCAATATCACAAATCATTTTTAAAGGAGACTCTGTAATACCACTAGTTTTATTCTTCTGTACTAAACTTAAATTATTAAGATAATTATTTATCTTTAAACCATCATTAATAGTTTCAGTACTAAATAATAAACCACGAACATTACTTATATTAGGAAATACTTCTCTCAAATCATGTTCTTCAACTGTATCTAGTCTATAATTAGCTTTAGGATCATTTAATTTACCTTTAATATAAGCTAATATCTTATCTATATAAAACTTATCATCTTTATCAATAGTAGGATGTCCTTTAACTTTCTTAGTTTTTTTAACTTCTTCTTCTTTTTCTTTAACATCATTACCATTAATAATAGCTTTTAATTCATCAACTCTTTTAGCATGTTCTAAATAATCTTGTAATAACTTACGCATAGTAGCAACCATATTATCACAAGTAAGTAATTCTAATGTATTAAGATATGTATAATCATTAATAGCAGCATTTCTTATCTTTTCTAATTTTCTTTCAATTTCATAAGCTTTAAAAGAATAACATCTTTTATGTACAAAATCATCATAATTAGATAAATATCTAGTTTTAACTGTATTACCTCTAGAAACTTTTTCTTTATATTCTTTAGCATCAAAGAATTTATCTACTGCACTAATAAATCCATTTTCACTTCTAGATTTTTTAAATTTATGATAATTAATTATTAAATCTTTACATATTTCCATACATTTAAGAAAGAATTCACATAAACGTTGCTCATTTAATAATTCTAATTCATAATTATTCATCTAATCACTCCTTATTCTTATTATTCATCTTATTAATTATCTCTTCTAATCTATTCTTTCCATATATTATTTTTTCTTCTATATTATTATTAAATTCAAACTTTGGTTCATCTTTAAGATATTTCTCACATATAGTTAATAATCTCTTTCTCTTATCAACTGGATTAATATCTAATTTATCTCTATTAATAATATTATCTATAATAATAGAGAAATTCTCTTGAATCTTTTCAATTCTCAAATTATATTCATTAACATTATTACCATACTTCTTATTTATTTTATTCTTTAATCCAATATAAACATTTAATATTTCATTAATATTCATATCATTAGTAACATGGAATAAATTTAAATATAAATCATCATTACTATAATCAGTATAGAATTCAAAATTTTCAATAACATATTCAGAAATCTTAATATTAACTAAACTAATTAAATCACTAGGAGATACTATTTTAAAGTAATTAACTCCAAATAAATAACGATATAAATCAAAAGTTTTATCTTTAAAATTATCTCTTATACTAACTTGATCATTAACATCTAATTTATTAAGATTCTTCATAAACATATCATAAGCTACTTTATATAACTTATTAGTATTATTAGCTCCTAATAAATTAAATAATCTATTAGTTTCCAAATCTTTATATGCAATATCAGTTTCCTTTAAATAATCCATTCTAATTAAATAACAATTAATAGCAGTATTACATATACTATTTAAAATATCATTACTATTTAAAATATTTCTAATATAACAATTAATATTGAAAGCATTATCTACTGTATAAGAACTAAAATAACTCTTATCATCACTTAAATTAAATACTTCTCTAATACGTATCTTTTCTTTTTTAGTTAAAGAAGAATTATCTTTATCATTATATAATCTAGTTCTAATATGATTAATTTCATTCTCTTTTAAATTACTATTATCATTAGTTCTAATTATCTTTTTACCATCAGGTATACCAATAACATCTAATACCTTTTGATTATCTTTCTCATCTTTAGTAGGAGTAATAACTTCTTCTTTAAACATTTCTTCAATAGTATCCTTATCTTTAGATAGAGTAGGGATATCATTAATACTATTATCTATTACTACTTCTTTAGTATCAAAAGGAATATCATCCATAGTAGTAATATCATCAATTACTTCTACTTTAGTATGATCTTCTTCAACTAATTTAGCTTCTTGAACTACTTGTTTATTATCATCTTCTTCAAAGAAATCTTTAATATTAGTAATTTCATTAAATTCATTAATAAGAATATCTACATCATTAATGGATTCTTTATCTAATAATTCTTTATCAATATCTTTAATCTCATTACTAACACTATTATCGTTCTTTACTTGATATCTAGCTAGTTTACTATATTGTTTTAGATAATATTTAATATATCTTTTAAATAATCTATTAAAATCCTTACAAACTTTAAATTCTTCAATAATATTTTCAATATCTTTATTAGATACAAAAGAATAATTATTGTTTCTTAAAGCATTAGAAAGAGTATTAATATCACTATCATTAAGAACTATAGTAATACTATTAACACTTTTCTTATCATCAATATAAGAACATAGTACTCTAACATTAGAATTTTTAAATTGGATATCATTACTACTTATAAATTTAGTATAAGCATTAATAAAACCATTCTTTTTTCTATTATTCTTGAAATAGTCATTACTTAAAAAAATATTTTTAATAAAATCTAAAGAAACTAAGTAAATATTAGTATATTCGTTAGCTTCATTAAAATTAGATAGAGTACTCACATCTACCACTCCCATATTATTCTATATTATTATAACATATATTTTTAAAATTTTAATTCAAATTATTAAAAAATTATGATAATATTAATATAGTAAAATAAAGAGGGTGTTTTTAATGTTCGGAAAAATAATGTTTATAACCGAAAACGTAGCACACGTTGAAACAACATCTACAGCAGAAGAATTAGGAGATTTAATGAATGTACACGTAGTATTTGAAGCTCCTGATCAAAGAATACTAGGTGAAGTAGAAGAAGTAGATGCTGGAACTATTAAAATAAGATTCTTAGGAGAATTCCATGATGATAAATATGTAAGTGGTGTTATTAGAAAACCAGTTCTATCAAGTAAAATAAGAACTATTAATGATCAAGAATTAAATGCAATAGTTGGAGTATATGATGGAACAACATTTAAAGTAGGAGAATCTTCTATATATAAAGGATATCAAGTATGTGGAGATATTAATAACTTATTTGCAAACCATATGGCTGTATTTGGTAATACTGGTTCAGGAAAATCATGTGGTGTAGCAAGAATAGTTCAAAATATCTTCTCAAATCCAAACTTAATATCATATAATGCTAATATCTTTATATTTGATGCCTATGGTGAATATCGTACAGCATTCTGTGAATTAGATAAATTAAATAGAGCATATAGTTATAAATTTATAACAACTAATATGCAAGAAGAAACAGATTTCCCATTAAATATTCCATTCCATCTATTATCATTAGATGATTTAACTGTTATGTTACAAGCAGATAAACATAGTCAAATACCTATACTAGAAAGAGCATTAAAATTAACTAGAATATTTTGTAAAAATGATGAAGTAGCAGAAAGATATAAAAATCACTTAATAGCAAAAGCATTAATAGCTATTTTATATAGTAATCAAATAACAGCTAATAAAAAGAATGAAATATTTAAAATATTAGAAGTATGTCATACAAAAGATTTTGATTTTGATAGTACTATTCAAGGATTAGGTTATACAAGATCGTTATCAGAATGTTTTGAAATAGATAGCAATGGTAATTTTGGTGAATCAGTTCTTATTACAGATTATATCTTATCTCATATAGATGAAGATCTAGAAATGACAGAAGAACCAAAAGATGCATTCTACTCAATGAGAGATTTTGCTAATGCCTTAGAATTTACTCTTATTTCAGAAGGATTCCAAAATAATGAACAATTATATGATGATTCAATGTTATTAAAAGTTAGATTAAATTCTATTATTAATAGTAAAATAGGTGATATCTATAAAGCAGATCAATATATAACATTAAATCAATTTATAAGAAAATTAGTAGATAATAGAGGTAAAAAAGCACAAGTTATTAATATTAACTTAGAAGATATCGATGATACACAAGCAAAGATTATAGTTAAAATTATGGCAAGAATATTCTTTGAATTCTGTAAAACAGCTAAACAAAGAGCAACAATGCCATTCCATCTATTCTTAGAAGAAGCACATAGATATGTTAATAAAGACTCAGACGTATATTTAATTGGTTATAATATATTTGAACGTATTGCTAAAGAAGGTCGTAAATATGGAGTATTATTAAATATTATTTCACAAAGACCAGTAGAAATATCAGAAACAGTTATAGCACAATGTTCTAACTTCTTAATCTTTAAGATGACACACCCTAAAGATATCGAATATATTAGAACGATGTTACCTAATATTTCACAAGATGTTATAGAGAAACAAAAAGTATTACAACCAGGAAACTGTGTTGGATTTGGACAAGCATTTAAATTAGCGATGGTTATAAAAATGGAAATGCCTAATCCAGCACCAAATAGTAACTCATGTAACGTTAATAAATGTTGGGGTATTGAACTAAATGAAGGTGCAGAATTAGAAGTACCAATAGAAAAACCAAATTTAATGGAAGAAAAGAAATTGCCAACTGCATTTGTAAGTCAACAAATGGCAGATAGATTAAATGCATCAAATCAAGGATTACAAAATGGTCAACCATTAAATTTAAGTGATATAATGTCAAGTACAAATATGAATGGAAGCGTCATCGCTGAACAAGTAACACCAGATACTAATAATAATGTATTCTTTAGTAATCAAGCTGAAGCACCAGTAGAAAATGCTAATAATATGGTATCTGAGACATTAGAACAAGATGAATTAGTTACAGCTGCACAACAACAAACAATAGCACCAACTAATATAATTCAAGATATAAATAATAATAATTAAATGTAAAGTAATAAGGATAGTACTATAACTATCCTTTTATTTGTGATATAATATAATTACCAAGGAACAATACTTACTTATTTTATAAAAACCGAGTAAGTGATTTATTGGGAATCTAATTAATGTGTGGTGTTGAAGACCTTGCTTTATCGCAAGATAAAGAAAAAACTAATCATAAGTAGTTTTGTTGTAGGGATCCTGAAACATGTTATGTGATGCCCACCTGTGTAGTGCAGGTTTTTATCACAGAGTAAGTACCTTGGTTTTTTAATGTATAAAAAAGATGTGATTTATATGTATGAAAGATTAGAATTAATATATACAAAAGAACAAATACAAAAGATTAATAATACTAAAGTATTACTAGTTGGAGTAGGTGGAGTAGGAGGTTCTGTACTAGAAGCTCTAGTAAGAACCGGAATCCAAAATATAACAGTAATAGATAAAGATATCTTTCAAGAATCCAATCTAAATAGACAAATAATATCTAATAAAAATAATATAGGTAAATCAAAAGTAATAGAAGCTTCAAATAGAGCTAAAAGTATAAATCCAACTATTTGTATAAAAACATATGAAATGTTTCTAGAAGAGGCTAATATTAATGAAATTAATGATATAAATACATATAATTATATAATAGATTGCTGTGATACCCCTAAAACAAAATTATTACTAATAAAAACAGCACTAAATAATAAAATAAAAATAATATCAAGTATGGGAACAGGTTTTAGAACAAATCCTTCTAAACTATATATAACTAATATATGGAAAACAGAAAATGATCCACTAGCTAAAAAAATGCGTAAACTACTAAAAGATAATAATATAAAAGAAAAAATACCAGTATTAACATCTAAAGAATTACCTATAAATAAAGGAAAAATAATTGGTTCATCATATTTTGTACCAAATACTGCAGGAATTTATATCGCAAATTACATAATTAATGATATAATTAATACATAGGGAAGTGGTTGAATGGAAGAACATAAAAATGAAACACTAGATGAAATATTAGAAAATAGTACAATAGAAAATCCAGAAGTAACATTTTGTGAACAAACAACATACCTAGATTTTCTTCTTTCTAATGCTAAAACAGAAGAAGAAAAAGAACAAATAAAAGCAACAATTAATAATTATTTAGAAATATCTAAAGAAGATACAGAAGAAATACCTGTTATTGATCCTGATGAAGAAGGATGCGAACAAGAAGAATTCGATCTTGATGAAGAAGACGAAGACGATGATGAAGAGGAAGA
>JAEEGL010938364.1_pt1 | contig 21647 bp, 17 predicted proteins | sample 9134231 | NCBI WGS metagenome assembly JAEEGL01 (sample SAMN16246548, study PRJNA631951) | gut metagenome | biome: gut microbiome; feature: rumen; material: fiber-attached | host: Bos | place: Iran: Karaj | collected 2018-10
CCAGTCCTTTCAGGGACGGTTGCCAGAACCACCATTGTAAGACTTAATTCAACTTTTCGTAAGTGGAACTTAGGGGTATAGGCTGTAAGAGTAAGTTCTATTCAAAGGTAGGGAAAGTGGAATTTACATTTTCACTTCACATTGGAAAAAAGCGGAATCTCCTCATTTGCCCTATGGAGCTGCCGGTGATATAATCCACAGGGAAGCTTCCGCAGGACAGCTCATAAAAACGCCGTTTTCCCGAAACGATCCCCGGAAAGTCCGGCGTCTCCGTAAACAAACCCGGTGAAAGGAAGGCTTATCATGATCATACTGGATGCGCGCCGTATCAAGGCGTATGAGTATCTCGGAGAACTGGGAAAGATCGCCGGCCGGGATGAAAGCTATCTCGAAGAACTCTGGGGTGAGTTTCTGGGCAATGACGCACTGATGTCCGCTTTCATGTATTATCTGGATACGCACAGTCTGGACGACAGCCTTTCCTGTGAGGGCTACGGACTGACGGATCTGTATTTCTATAATATGAGACGTTACGAGCTGCGGCAGGATCTCGGAAAGAATTACGCCGACTGCAATAAAGAAGCTCTTGCACTGGATACGTTTCTGATGATGGGTCGTATGCTTAAGGACCCGAAGGCCTTTCTTCCCGCTCTGGAAAGCGGCCCCGGGATGGATATGCAGCCGGGATGAGGACAGGGGGACGGTCCTTCTGTCCTCATCCCTGAAGGTCTTCCGATTCAGTATTTATTGTGCACCTTCTCGCAGAAGCAGAGCAGGTCCTTCATCTCGATCACCTGCCCGTCGTCGAGAACGGCTTTTCCGTTCATTTTCCCGAACACCTGATGCTGGTCCGATACGATGAGCTTGAAATCCAGACAGGCCGCTCTGTCCATGACCGGTGTGAATTCCGCCTCAAAACGCCCGTCCGAGGAAGAGATCGTCCATTTCTCCAGATAGGAGTTCTCCGGGATGTGAAATTCCACATCATCGAGCTTATGTGCTCTTCCGTCATAAAAGATCACATTTTCGCTGGCGGCGGAAGTGTTACCGAATCCGTAACCAAGGTTGAAGCCAAAGGCTTTACCGTTGATATCCGCATTTCCCGATCCCCAGTACCAGGTATTGTCGTAGGTCCACACGCCGCGCCCCCAGTCCAGCGTCCCGAAATCCTTTGCCGGATTAAATTCATAACGCTGTCCGTCAAATTCCATCCAGCCCGACGCGCGCATGCAGTTGATCTTCTGATTATAATAAAACGCGTGCTTCTCATCCCAGGGCGTCGCGATCACCATCCGGTCCATATCCGGCTGCCGGAGCCTTATATCGCAGCTGAAATCCTTACCGTCCTTAAACTCCTTATATTTACAGCGTATCCTGCGTCCTCCCTCGCGCACGTCAAAACGCATTTTCAGACGCTTGTCGGCATAACGCGTCGGTCCCGCTTCCGGCCTGTCGGGAAGATGTATCCGTCCGAGCGGCAGCACGTTCAGCACCGTCTGTGTGCAGTTTACCGTCGGCGTCCCGAAAAGCAGCATGGATACCGACTGAAGCCCCACATAGCCGTCATCGGATATCGTAAACGCCGCGCCGAAGCCGTCGCCCAGGACGATGTAATAATCCCATTCCTTGATCCGGAAGGCCGGCGCCTTGACCGCCTTCCGCTCATATTTCTGAAGCATCCGCCGCGACCAGCCGGGCTCACGGATCTCCCCGTTTTCATCCAGAAGTTCCTGCTCTGTCAGCACTTCATGATTTCTTTCGCTCATTTTGCTCCCCCCCTTCTCCTTAAAGAAATACCTCCTGTATATCCACCTTTACTTCCGGAAAAAGCTCGATCCCGATCCCGCTTTCCTGGTCCCAGTCCGTATCACAAAGGATCACAGCTCGGCCGTTCCGGTCGAATAAAAGCGATACGGGTTTCACCAGAGCCGTCGGATCCGTTCCTTCCTCAGGAGCGCGATAATGCTCTTCGATCACTGCCCTGTTTTTTTCATAATAGTCCGCGATCAGCTCAGGCAGTTTCCTCTCGATCTCTTCCTGCTCCCGGCGGAATCGCATACAGGCATTTCTCTGCGCATCGCAGATCTCATCACCGGTATAGGCTGCGGCAATGATCTTTATTTCCCTTTCTTTCCCCAGAAGCATAAGTTTTTCCTTTTTTACCCATCTGTGCTTATACTCCATCTCCCCAAAAACGGGATCCTTTACCATTTCAGGCATACTGCTCCGCCTCCTCTTTATTCCGCTTCATTTTTATACTCGGATATACCACCGCTGTGATCCATATTGTTATGCACTTCTCCGGGCACTTTCTGCATCGTTTTACAATCCCTGCATTCATGCCAGGTGTAGTTGTTTTCCTCACGCCATCTCCTGACATCTGCCGGATCACAGCCTTTTTGTGCTGCCAGAGCTTCATCCGCCTGCGCAAAATTTGACGGACGGTCATCCGTAAAGTCCTCGATCTCCACTTCTCCCTTCGCTATCGGAGAAAAGTCCGGATCACCATCCCTGTACTCTATCCCTTCAATTCCATACTTATCAAGGATCCGATCCCAGCTCAACGCATTCGGATTATATCGTGCGGGAACCGCATCCCTGTCCGGGATCCACATGGAGTCGCCTCTGTCTCCCTCCCAGTGACCGTTGTGCCCCTCGATCGGGCAGTGGGATATGGCGGCTTCCCTGAGCACACTGTCCTGATCAAGACCGGCGATAAATTCCGTGATCGGCAGGTCCAATTCCCCTATATCCGTGATTTTTTCCATAGACGAGGCCAGATCAAACAAACGGCTTCCGAGCCCCGCGGCGATCTCCCCGATGTCAAGATCAAACATATATCACCTCCATGGCGCAGCTCAGTTTCTCTTCCCGTTCAGAAAAGCTTCCAGATGCTTTTCAAACTTCACTCCCGACACGGCTGCAAGCTTTTCGCATTCGTCATTGATGATCACAGAGATCCCGCCCCGCACGGGATTCCAGAAATAATACAAATTGTGTTCCGGTATAAGCTTATGATTCTCCTTTGCCACCTGTACAGAAACCTTCATGGCCTTTGCTGCGGCTTCGACTATCTTTTCATTCATCCTTCCGTCTCCTTATACAGCGATCTCCCAACGCACCACATCTCCGTAATCCGGCGGCCATTCCAGTATCTCTCCCGACTGCCCGTCGATAGCCACCACCCGTCCCTCCAGACAGGCTGCATTAAACCAGTGTCCGCTTCCCATACTGCGATCGACACCGATGACACTGTGCGCCCCCTCTCCCTGTTCCAACAGGTATTCTTCGATCTCCTGCGGAGAAAGTGTAACAAACTTCTTTCCGAGCACGTTTTCCATCAGCTCATCCGTACCGATGTTTTCAGCGCAGGCCTGTATCTCCGTATTCCCGTTCAGTCTCTGGAAAACAGCAAATGCACAGGCTCCGCAGTTTACGTTATAAGGTGATTCCACATCAAAGGGATCGTATTCCGGATTGATCTCCCGGATCCAGGCAGAAACACTTTCTATCGTATGTTCCCGCCCTTCGGGCTCCCCCGTCCTCAGCGTTTCAACAAACCCGGCAAGCGGACTGTCCAGGATCGCGCTGTCATCGATCAGTTCCATTGCCTTTGCCTGTTCCAGCAGGCTGCTGTCTTTCTGAAAAACGCCTTCGCCGAACAGTCTTTCCGTCATCATACCACCCCCCTCTTTCTGAGATCCGTTACCCACGCTGCATAGATCTCTTTGTATCCGTCGCCTTCTCCCGCCGCATTCTTAAGCAGGCACTGTGCCGCCGCAAGTGAATACTCCCTGCCGATCCCCGGCGCCATTCCCTCGACCCTCTTCATCAGTTCCTCCGTCAGTTCATGAAAGCTATCCGCATTATCGATCAGAGGTCTCAGCCAGATCTTGCTCTCCAGTAAGCCGCTTACAAAGCCGGCCAGTTCGCCGAATCTTTCTTCTTTCCAGACCGAGAGTTCTTTTCCTCTTTCATACTCGGATAAGAGCCGGCGGATAATGACACGGTTGCGACCCGAAAGATCTGTTTTTTCCATCAGAGAACGTATCTCCTCCGGGTCTGCTTTGAAAGGATTCCGTACTCTGGTCCGAAGCAGAAACTGAAGCAGCCGTTTCCGAAGTCTCCCGTCTGTATTACGGATCTTTTCAGGAGCCGTATAACAGTAATGCTCTTCTTCGCCGCGATACTTCTGAATACTGCAGAGCACCGCCTCGACCCAGTCATTCTGATAAACGACGGCCACTCCTTTCGGAAGCTTTGCGATCTCATCCAGCTGCTCGTCCTTAAGTCCCGCGGATTTTCCGGCGATCCTCCTGTCATTTTCATCCGGCAGACGCATGATGATCTTTGTGTTCGTATTCCTTATCGCTGACAGATCGACCGCAGAAGGCGACTGATCAACAATAACAAAGCCTTCCCCGTAGGTTCGCATCTCCGCAATGGCATTGGAGATCATCTCTACGGCTTTTCCGGCCAGATCCGCTCCCTCCGCGCTCCGCTGCGCAGACGTTCTCTTCAGAATGTTATGAGCCTCTTCCAGAACCGTGAGATGCCGGAAAGGCTGGTTCATATTCGCAGCAACAGACATCCTGTACTCACCCAGTCTCATGATCAGAATGCCCATGATCAGAGATTTTGTTTCCGGTGAACCTACCCTGCTCAGATCTATGATGACATTTCTGTCAAACAGGTCCTCGCTGTCGATCTCAACGGATCCGAAGATCTGCCCGTTCAATCCGTTTGTAAGTGACCTCACTCTCGTAACCAGAGACCCCGTATAATTACTTTTTACTTCCTCAGAATAGGCTGAACCGTTGATGACATTTACAAGCTCATTCAGCAGATCCGAAAATGTAGGGAAGATCTGATCGTCATATCTGTTTTCCGATGTGGAAAAATCCCACCCGCATACTTCATACGCCTGAAGCAGCGCATCTTTCAAAACCGCAGGCATGGCTGCATACATCGGCCAGCATACATTAAAGATCTCCGTCAGTCTGTCCACATGCTCCAGGATGTGCACTCCATCAGGGAAACGGAAGGGATTGATCCTCAACAGTCCGGAATACTCCGGATTTGTACCGTATACCTCCACATCCGCCCGGTTTCCGAAGATATTTTTATACTCCCCTTTTGCCGGCTCAATGACCATAAAAGAAGCGCCGAGATTTGCCGACTGACGGATCAGTTCATACACCGTGTTGCTTTTCCCGGAGCCGGTGGAACCGGTGACAAAAGTATGCATGGAAAGACTTGCCTTATCGATCCTCACATCATTCGCCCCTGCGCTTCCCATATTGAAGATCTTTCCGAGATTAATACTGCTGCCGGATACGGATCTGTCATAACGGACAACTTCTTTTCCGAAATCCGCGTGCTCTATGACCGGCAGACCGCATACCGACTTTCGCGGCAGTCCCATATGAATGGCAAGTTCATTTCCGCTCACCATCGACCCCGGCGTCACTTCGATATTTCCCAATGCTCCCGAATACTTAAATACCGGATGTATAAAATTTTTTACATACCTTTCGATAAGCTCCGTTTTGTCCTTTTCATACCGCCCCCAGGAATTAACCGCCGCGATCTCTACACCGGAGCCTTCGCCTCTCATGAGGGCGCTGTAGGTCGCCGCAGCGATCTCTGCAGCATACTGATCTTCCGAAAGAAAATATGCTGCACATTCGTACATTCCCAGGCTTTCGAATTCATCCAGTCTTTCAAGCTGCCGGTCAATGCGGGAAAGGATGTTTTCCACAGACTTATCATGTGCCGTCAGGGTAACGGCATCGGAACGGCTCTTCGTGACACTTACTCCCGAGGAATAAGTATGCGTACCCGAATCGGTAAGGGCAGTGCTGTCACTGCTGGCTACGGAACTGCTCCCGGATGATGATTCACTGACAGTTCCGGTCAGGGCACTCCCAAGCATGCCGAGACTGCCGGAAACCACTCCGCCTGCCGCCAGACTGAAGCCGCCCGTAACCGGAGCAAGTGCAGCCCCGAGCATGGTACCTGCTGCCGCGACACCTTTGATGACTCTTGCCGTCCCATTCTCTTTTGATTTCCCGTGAGTATCCGTTGTTCCTTCCGTTTCGGTCCTGCCGCGTGTTTCCGTCCTGCTCTCCGTCCTGGCATCACTTATGCCTTCCGTTTTCCCTACGGATGAATTCCGGCCATAGTTTACCTGCATACCTGCAAAGGGCGACAATCGTGTATATACACTCTCATAGCCTTTTCTCAGTTCCCGCAGCTGGGTCTGATCCGTTGAATCTGCAAGGATGATACCCGTATACTTCTGTCCCTGCATTGACAGCACCAGTTTTTCCAGTCCCTGTACAAATTCCCGGTTATTATTCAGCCTCTCATCCCTGCTGTTGGCGATACAGGAAACCGCAGAAATACTGTTGCCTTTTATACCGGAGAGGATCCTTTTCATTTCATCAATGTCCTGATCTCTGGTCTTTATTCCTGGGAACTGGCCGATCATGGCATTTTCAAGTGTTTTTCTTACAGAGCTTGTGGTCCTGTCCGGATCCAGCGAACGGATCCCCATATAAAAATCCGTTTTCTCACCGTCGCTGTCCAGGATGATAAAGACTGAAGTATTTGAAGAAGAAAGCGTGTTAAATACGCTGGCGAATCTGTGAGAAGCAAATTCTTCTTTCCCGTATACCATCTCATCTATCTTGAATAACAGGACATTTTCATCGATATTCGACTGCAGCTCCTCCGGATCCGGTTCCACGATCTCCAGTCCGGACAAGCCCGTAACATAGTTTCTGAGTATGACGTCATCAACAACTTTCAGCGCAGCGAGATATCCCTCCTCAACGCCGGCATACTTCGGGATCGGTAGTTCATCCGTTTTCTTCAGCACTTCATCCGCCATCTGATCACCCCTCCCCGGTATCAGTTGCTTTTTCTGCTCAATACGATCATTGACCCGCCCGCCGCTGCCGCGATACCGCCGCACACCGCGATCACGGGAACTTCCGCGAGTATACCTCCGGTCAGCATTGCCGCACCGGCAGCCGCCACGGCAAAACCGGTCTTGCGAACGGCACCCGGACCGCGCTTTCCCGCCTGCGGCAAAGCTCCTGCTGCATCTCCCGACACAGACTCTGCTTCCTGATTCGTTCTTTTGAATAAGTGCGCTGCCATCCTCTTCAGCAATCCGAGACGCTCTTCCGAAAAATTATTGACGACAGCCACCATCTGTTCATTAAAATACTCCTCTTTCCACTCTCCCTCCGGCAAAAACTTCTCGCCGTCATGATCATCCGTCAGGGCCTCCATCCTCTCCTTCGCATAGTCCAGCATACACTCAAATTCTTTTCCTTCCGGATCCAGAAGAAGACTGTCTTTCAGCATGATCCTGACTCTCATGACCCTGCCCTGTGAAACGGCTTCCTGAAATTCCGCGGTAAATGCCATAATCAGTGCCTCCCCAGGACCGCATCACAGGCATCCAGAATACTCTTTGCATAAGTCCTGATCTTCTCCACATCGTTCCTGGTGACCCGTATTTTTCCATCTTCGGTTTTTTTACAAGCCTCCCTGGTTTTAACCAAAGACCGGATGTTATCCAGTATGATCTTTTTCGGACTGGGCTGCGATGGCGCAGCTTCCTTTATTGTAGTATTGGGCAGCACGCTGCATACACGAAGTGCGGGTGACGGATCCTCTGTCCCGCATACCTCCCTGATGATCTTTTTGACATAGTTCACATGCTCTTTTGTAAAATCATTTACAAGCGCCGTCAGTTCATAATTCATCGTATCTTCAGTCCACGGAGCGGGAGTATACTCTGCGGGCTCCGCGAATGTCATCCAGATATCCAGCCCGCTGTTCTCGGTATAATGAAGCAGCTCCGCAAACAGGCCAAAGCTCCTGTCGATAATAAGGCTGTCCTTCAGCATGATCCGGACTTTCAAAAGATTCCCATCCCGCACTGCCTGTGCAAATTCAGCAGATACCGCCATCTTCTTCCCCTCCTTTATATTTCCAGGATCGCATTCACTCTGTCCTGAATATCACGCAGCCACTCCAGCCGCTTTTTTGCTTCCTCCAGTTTTTCCTGCGCCTTTTCCCTGTCACCCGCACATACTTTTAATTCATCAAGCTTCGATGCCAGAATAAGATCCAGTTCATCAAATTTTTTCTCGAACTCTGCTTTGATACGTTTTGTCTCTTCTTTCGCATATTTCTGTGCTTCCGAACAGTTTTCAAATAAGCGTTCTTCGATCGGTGCAAAAAATCTGTGGGCAAGGTCGGCTCCGTCTATATACTCTCGATTCTCGTAAAACTCCTTATAGTGACCGGATTCCTGAAACCAGGTCCAGGGCTTATACCATTTCTTTTTTTCATTCCTGACCCATTCCTCTCCGGTCTTGACCCTTTCCGTCTTTGCCGCACCGGAAATGATTGTTTTTGTATCCGAAGGGAGTTCACCTTTCATGATCGCAAAGGGATCCAGAACCACATCCCCCACATGGATATCCTCCGTCAGATCGGAAAGCTTCTCCCGGTACTGATCCAGAATATCCGTGACGCTCTTCTGTACATTATTCTCGATCAGCTTTTCGAGTTCTACCTGAACCTCGGCTTGTATAGTCTCCGCAAATCTGGCAAACTGACTGCAGATATTCTCCGCCTCGGTCCTGCTCATTTTCTTACTGCTGTTTTTTAAATGCCCGGTGATCTTTTCCTGCGCCTTCTTTATGATCTTATTGGACAGGCCGGTGATCTCTTTGTCGTAATTGAGACTGTTGACTTTCTCCTTGAATTTCGCCGCCTCTTTACCGCTTTTCAGCTTCGCTTCTATGCTGTCGATACGCGCAATGATCTCATCATTCTCTTTCTGTTTTTCGGAAATCTCTTTTTTGCTCATTTCGAAAGATCTGGCACTTTCCAGTTTTTTCAGAAAGGTATCCGCAATGTTTTTTATCTTTGCCGTTTTGGCGTATTTCTGCACATACATCCGGATAGCTTCCTCAACAGGAACGATCCCCGAATGGATCAGGGCCTGTTCCTTCGGATCGTTGTCCTCTATTGCCTTTGCAAGCCGGTTTGCGATGATCCCCTTCGCCGATGCCGGCAGCGGTGCATAGTTTTCAAAAAACATCTCTTCATTTCTGTTGAACTTTCGCACCTTTCCCTTTGCTTCATAAACATCATCATCGTCGTCATCATCACTCTCTGCCAATATCGTACGGATATTCAGTGCCGTGAGGGCTGATGCCGGATAAATGTTCGGATTTTCTATCCCGTTATCCGCAAGATAATCCCTTACCTTCTTCAAAGCCGCATCGATACTGTCTTCCCCTTTTTTAAAGTCATCCAGCTTGTTCACGACGAAGATAAAACGGTCTCTGGACTGTTTTCCTCCAACCTTCATACTCTCCGCAACATGTCCCAGCAGATTACTGTCATCATCGACTGCAAGCTGGGTCGCGTTCATGATATACAGAACTACGGTCTTGGAGGATTCCGAAAGCATGCGGTAGGTCGCGGCCCTGTGTTCCGGATCCCTGGAATTATTCGGTCCCGGGGTATCGACCAGGACAAGAGATACATCCTCCGCTGTGACAAAAGGAATGTTCCCTTCAATATGAATGCGTGATACCGCGGGATCGGAGTTCAGCCGGTCCATGATACTGTAAGTCAGATCCTCCTGGACCTCGATCAGTTCTCCCTCTTTGTCATATACACGTGCTGAAAACGTATCCGAATCATTATCCCTGATCTCCGTGATCGTTGCCGTGCAGGCTTCCTGTCTGGCCGGCATAAGCCGCTGTCCGAGCAGCGAATTGATCAGGGTAGATTTGCCTGCGCTCATTGTAGCGACAACATTCACTTCAAAATCACTGCTTTTCGCCATTTCAAATGCACGGATGACATCAGGCTGTCGCAATTCCCTGAAGGGGCCCTTTTTGATCTCCTCAAATATACCGGCAATGGCCTGTTCCTTATCTTTGATCTCCTTCGCCGGGATATGCTCCGTTTTTATCTCCAAACCTTTTCCGGCCGCTTCCCGGGTAACGGAAAGAAGATCTTCATAATCAAGAAGCGTTCCGTGAAAACTTATTTCGAACTGTTTTGTATTGCATTCCTCATAAAGTATATCAGGAAGGTCTTCGATCCATTCCTGCAGTCTCCGTTCACTGACATTGAGCCGGCTGTTTTTTCTTACTTCTTTTTCGTCGATCCGTATCTCCGTACTTACACGATAAGGGTTATAGCTGATATAAACCTTTTTCATAACACCCCGCCTTTCCCCTGTGAGTAGATCCGCTTCTCCAAAGCAGGTATCCCCGAATGCATCAATAGCAGCTGTTCTTCATCCGGCGGATCGTGAAGATCCACACCTTCCTCCGGGTAATATTTTTCATAAGAAAACTCTTCTTTCTTCAGCTTTCTTTTTACGAATTCCAGGTCATCTTTTTCATCTTCGCTTAGTTCCCCGCCATACATGGCCATTTTTGCCAGATACCCCGCATATGCCGATACCGGGTATACCTCCGGCTCCTCAAAGCCAAGTCTGCAAAGATCCTGTTTTACAGACGCAAGAGTCTCCGGAACCGAATCCGCTCCTTTCTTAAACCTGTCCAGACGATTTACGATAAATAATACCGGTCCCTTATGATTCTCCTTCACGAAACGAAGATGATTCAGGTCGTCATCCGATCCGATATTTTCAGCATTAAACAGATATATGAGCAGATCACATTCCAGATTTTTTACCGCATCGTTTGTCAGCTGCCGGTGTGACCTGTCCATGGAAGAATTAACTCCGGGAGTATCGATAAAGCATATTTTCCCGTCGATCTCTTCCACAGAGCGGAATCTTGTTCCGACGTGTATCTCCGGGCTGTCATTATTGATATTATCATCCATCAGGATATCTGTCGAAGCGTTCAGTTCAAGATCATGATCCCATTCATAGATCAGTCCGTCCTCCCCCGCCTTATTGTGGAGAAAATGGATCTTTGCCGTACAGGTATCATTTTGTGTCCTGTTCACCTTTTTCCCTGTCAGAGCGTTCAGAAGGGTGGATTTACCGGCACTCATGTTGGCGGTTATCATGATCCTTTTCGTACTTATTTCAAAAAATGCCCTGTCCTTCCGAACGATTTCGTAAATCGCTCTCAGTTGCGGAGAAAGGGCATCCGGGTCCTTATCCTCGGGCCTGTAAAAAGCATCAAAGATAAAGCGCATCTTTTTATTATATCTCTTCCCCCAGAAAGAAAGGCACTTCTGAAGTATCTGCTCTCCTTTTTCCCGGTCATCAAAACTCCCGATAAACAGACTGTCTGTCAGCAGTAAATACCGGTATGCGGAAAATCCGATCTTCTCAAACAGCCCAAGATCTTTCAGCTTCGATCCCTGAGCTTCCGTCTCCTCCCCCGCGATCGTTTCCGTATACAGCCTCAAAAGCTGTTCCGACCAGAGATCCTTCTCTCCGTTCCCGTCCGCAAAATACCGGAGCAGAGCTGCGTACTCTCGTCTCAGTTTTTCTTTCTTTTCAAGGACCGGATGAACCTTAAGATATTGTTGAAGTACCAGCAATGATGCTTTCATTCAGATCTCCCCCTCAGCCGGCCTCGTTGACAAACAACACCCCCAGAGTTCCCGGACCGCAGTGGGACGATACCACGCCACCGGCATGGGTTTCCAGTATCTCTTTAAACAGGCCCAGAGACTGCAGGTAGTCCCGCACGCTTTCCACGATCTCCCGGTCCTCATCCTGAACGGTGTGGGTGATGAACACCCGGTCCGCTTCCGCTCTTCTGAGCGCCGGTTCCAGATCGCGCACATATTTCATCACAGCCTTTTCCAGGCTGCCCCGGTATTTCTTTTCCACGTCCATCGCACCGTTTTTCACAACGATCTCGGGATGGAGCTTTAACGTTCCCGCAAGCAGCGCCGTTACGGAAGAACACCTGCCGCCCCTGGAAAGGAAGGTGAGCGTATCGATGATAAAGCTGGCTCTTACTCTCGGGATTGCCGCTTCGATCTCTTTTACGATCGTTTCGGCATCGACTCCCTTTCCGGCCATTTCGGCTGCTTTGATCACGAGAAGGCCGATCCCGGTGGAAAGATTGGCCGAATCGATCACATGCAGATGCCCTTTTCCCTCATCCTCTGCAAACACTCTGGCCAGAGAGTACGAGGAACTCATCCCCGATGCTATGGTAAACAAGATACAGTCATCGCCGGCTTCCAGTGCAGGTTTTACGGCCTGTTCCAGTCTTTCTTCGGTAAACGCCGCCGTCTTCGGTGTTGTTCTGTTTTCATCAGACCAGCGGAAGATCTCTTTCTGCCCGAGCCCCTCCCCGTCAAAATAACTGTCTTCTCCCATTATGATACAGAGCGGAATGATCGTCACCGCGTATCTCTTTGCCAGCTCTTCACCAAGGTCACATGTCGAATCCGAAAAGATCCTTACTGCCATTTCTTCCTCCAGTCATTCACTCCGCACGGAACACAAAAGTCACCGTTCCTTTGCTGTTATTCAGGGTCAGTGTATCTCCGCTGATCTGCGCCCTCATCGTCTCTTCCGTATCACGGAAACGGATCACGTAAGCACCGTCCGATTCTTCAACCGTCCCCGGATGATCTTTCCCGCTGTTTGAGACAACACAGTTTTTGCCGTCTTCACAGCGAAATGCCGGTGCCAGCGCTTTCAGATCCTCATCCAGTTCACTCGCTTTGGTCGTATTATCCCTGACCGTAAACTCGACAAGTTCCCATTCGGAGCTGAGCTCCGCGTCGCTTTTCCCCTGACAGCCGGCCAGCAGAAAAAGCGTCAGAAAAGCAGGCAAAAGCTGTTTCAAACGTATGATCAGCTTATTTCTCATATTTATCCTCCTCAAGATGTGCTCTTATGACTTCCTCCAGCATCGATGGAGAAAAGGGTTTGGGAATATAATCGGAAAATCCTTCTTTCAGGACCTTCTCCCGGATATCGTCCCCCTCATCCGCCGTGAGCAGCACAACGGGCGTCGCAGCATTTATGCCTCTGCCCTCCCTGATCCTGTGAAACACCTCCGGACCGTCCATGCCGGGCATCCTCCGGTCGAGGAATATGATATCGTACTTCTTTTTCTCCGCCATCTCAACGGCCAGCGCACCCTCCAGCGTGGTATCGATATCGATCCGGCTTTTCTTCAGGAAGTTCTGTACCAGACGGAGATTCATCGGCGTATCGTCCACGACAAGTATGGACGTATCCCTGGTCCTGAGCGTTCCCCAGCTGCTTGCTGCCGGAGCCGGCGGCACATCTTTGCGTATCTCCTCAACGTGGCGCGTTTCCTGCGGTATGGCAAAGGAAAACTCGGAACCCTGCCCGTACACGCTTTTTATCTGAAGTCTCGAATCCATGAGGGCCAGCAGATTGTGCACGATATTCAGACCGAGCCCCGTTCCTTCCACCCTGTAGTTTGCGGAGCTGTCCAGCCTTTCAAAGGGCACGCTGAGTTTTTCGATGTCTTCGGCTCTGATCCCGATCCCCGAGTCCTTCACGCTCACATCAAGCATCACATGATCCCTGTCCCGGATATGCGATCCCACCCGGAATACGACTTCGCCTGTCCTTGTATACTTGACCGCATTACTGAGCAGATTCAGGATACACTGTCTTATCCTTTTTTCATCTCCGTGAAGGAAGACGGGAAGGCCCTCATCCACGATATATTTAAGCTCCAGCCCCTTATCCTTTGCGGAATAGGAGATCATTCCGGCCAGCTCGTCCATGACCTTTCTCACATTATAATCCACCGGAACGATCTCCATTTTTCCGGCTTCGATCTTTCCGGTATCCAGTATGTCGTTGATGAGCTGTTGCAGTATTTTCCCGGAGCTGCGGATACTCTCCGCATATTTCAGGGTTCCCTCGTCCGCGCATTCCTTCAGGATCATCTCATTCATTCCCAGTATGGAATTCAGCGGCGTACGGATCTCGTGAGAGACCGTGGAGTAAAAGACGGATTTGGCCCGGTTTGCATCCTCGGCATCCTTTACCGCCATGATCAGGTCTCCCGACATCTCTTTGAACATCCTGGAAAGCCTGTCGTGAAACGGTACCAGAAGACCGGCCTTCGCTGCGGTATCCGCTGCCGTATCCCCGCAGCCGGCGGCATCCTCCGCTCTCTCATAAGAACTGCAGCTTCCCGTCTCCTTAAAAGAAACCGAGACCAGCGCGCTGTTCAGTTCGCCGCCGCGTCCGTCAAGGTAAAAGAGCTCGCCGTAGCCGTATATCGACGCCGCTTCGCGTATCTGCTTTCTGTATAGCCCGATCTCTTCCTCTTCCCGTTCCTTCAAAAGCATCACACGGTTCACGCAGACAATGAGGAGCCCCGCCTGGGCTTCAAAGGCCGCGATCTCTTCCGTGTCATGCCTCACTTCGCTGAACAGATCGTCCGGATTTCCATAGCTTAAGCTGATCCTGTCATTCAGATATACCGGTGCCCCAAAGATCAGCTGTCCGTCCTTCGGCCCCGTGATACCGATACGCGAGATACGAATCCCGTTTCTTTCAATGATCAGCGGGAATTCGCTCAGGTTCTGCGGGATGATCTGCTCATTGCGGAGTCCCAGGTATTTATTGTAGACAAAAGAAGCCGCTTTCCCGTCGATCTCGTCAACCGCGAAGGGATTCTCCTCTTTTGTTACCGTCATGACCTTTCCGACGGGAGTCCAGCCCAGATTGTAATGCACCCTTATGTTCAGGGCCTCTCCGTGAAAGATCAGGGCAAGCATGCAGCCTTCCATCACTTCCCCGCCCGCTTCATGGCCAAAGCAGCGGTATCCGGGCAGCAGCGAGGTTTTGATCCCGAAGACCGGAACCCCTTTCACATCTTTCAGCTCATTCAGGACATCTTCGGTGGAATTGTAATAATCCGGCGGGATCAGCAATACGCCCCTCGGATCCTTTGAAGCCAGGATCAGTTCCCTGAGCTCACGCCCTTCCCTCTGCTCTTCCCGATAGCCCGCTCTGATCCCATGCAGGCCGGCGCCGGAGTTTTCGAAAAAAAGAAACGTCAGGGTACAGCCCTTCCTGTCACCGGATTCATCTGCCCTGTCTTCCTGTACTTCGGCTCTGCTGTGAGAATTGAACGCGAGTAACGTCAGATCCGGGAAATATTGCAGCAGCTGCTGCCTGAATTCCGAAAAATCCTCCTCCCACAAATGCGCCCAGGCAAGGAGTACCTTACAGGAGGCCGTGCCGAATAAAGCCTCATTACGTATTTTCTCCGCAGTCCCCGGGATCTCTCCGATACCGCCAAGCTGATATGTACGCTGGATCATATCCGGACCGTTCACCTCCTCCACATGGATCTTTCCCCGTTATTTTATCACAGGTGACTTCCACATAGCAAGCAATGCAGGACGTGAAGACAGGGGGACGGTCCTTCTGTCCTCAACCTGAGGACACGGGGACGGTCCTTCTGTCCTCAACCATTATGGCGCGCAAACCAAAAAAGGGCCGCCCCTTAAGGAACGGCCCCGGCACATAAAATCAGGCTATGCTTTATGCTTCTTCTTCGGGATCATCATCCTCCGAAAAATCTGCGACTTCCACAGGCTCTTCCAAAACAGCTTCATCTGTTTCGTCTTCCTCTGCTTCGCTTTCCGCTTCCTCCGCTGCGGCTTCATCCTTTTCGGCCTCATCTCCGGCTGCCGCCGCTTCTTCCTCGCTCACGTCCTCATCGTCATCGGAGCGGGCCGAGCGGATCACATCGCCCACAGCCTTGGAGATCTTGCCGCCCACTTCGCCGAAGAACTCACCCACACCGTTCAGGGTCTTTCCAAGCGTGCCTCCGATACCGTTGAGCGTATCTCCGATCGTACCGCCGATATCGTTCAGGGTCTTGGTGAGCTTGTGGATCTCGTCCTGACGCCACTTGTCATAGTCCACATCCTCAAGCGCCGCATAGGCTTCCGCCTCCTTGGCCGGGAAGATCCAGGCCATCATGTCGTGGATGACGAAATGGATCGTGCAGGCCGTGGAATCCCCGCTGTTGAAGGGCAGTTCAAAGATACGGAACAGACCGGCCTCAGTACCCTTGCAGATCAACGGCTTGATACGGTTACGGTCATCACGGTCCAGCGGATAGGTATAGCCGTCGCCCACTTCGTCAAAATAGACCGCGACAATGCACTCTGCGGCGTCGCTGCCCAGAAAACGGCTGCGCATCGCAAAGCGGAATACATAATCCTGATCCGGCTCCAGCGTAACCCTCCGCGCGATCTCGGTCTGCGCGCCATCGTTGCCGAGCTCGAAGCACTCCACGTTCTCATCATTCTCCGTTACGACCAGGCGGTTGCCGCGGTTGGTCTGGCAGCCTTCCACCAGCTTAAAAGATCTTGCCTTAAAATCTATGATATTTGCCATTTCATTTTCCTCCTTAGAAAAAGAAAGAGCGCCCGTATCAACCGAAAAACTGAGCCGGATCATATGTCCGCCCATTTCGATCGCACGACCGCTCTTTATAAGGCCCTTTGCCCTCTTCGGGTAAGTGTTGCCGAGTACATTACCTTCTGCATCAGTCACAAGAATGTTTTTTGTCATGGGTGTCCTCCCCCTTGTAAACTGTCCGATAGCCGCTACCAACAGCTATCCTCTATTCAGTTTTCACGGTTTTCGTTTTTTCTTATGGGTGTCTTCCCCAACCGAAGATATCATAACATGATACAGAGAAAATGTAAAGAGGCCCCTATACTTTCCGCTGACGGGCGACCTTTACAGCATTTGCCATACTATCAGATTTTTTTACATAATCTGCAAGGTATGGAATACAAAACATAACTTTGCCGTGTTCCGGTGCCGCAATGATCCCCTGATCAATAAGATATGCCCTTGGCCTGCTCAATCTGTTCTGAGACACGCCCATGCCACGTGCAATTTCGGCTGTTTCCGAAAGACGATCTGCGTCCAAAGCTTCGGACATTTTCGTTAAATATGCCTTCTCATTATTCGGGATTTCCTCCAGCAGTGGTTTCAACGCGCGCTGCTCATACGCAAATACTGCATATTCAATAGCTTTACGGATATCTTTTTCTGTGACTTTATATTTTTTCCCGGGATCCTGCTCATTGATCTGTTGGATCAAATGATATCCCAGAAGCTGCATTATATATGGGTGCCCATAGCTTGCCCGGTTCAATTCTTTAATATTCTCCTCATCTACCTTCAATCCCATGATCGCAGAAAACATCTTTTTAAACGCCTCATCTGCTTCCTCCCAGGTGAAAAGTCCCAACTCTTCATGGGATGCTCGTCGTAAATATGTACACCCCTCATGTTTGATGATATCAGAATATGCATAAGGCAGACCTGCAACCACCAGCATAATATCATGCCCTTTTCGTGATGCCATCTGAAACGCATTGCATAAAGATGAAACATCCTCGATCGGGACTTTCTGAACCTCATCCACAGTAACCAGGATTCCGTTTTGGGAATCAGAACATGTCTTCAGCAAGAGAGACTGCAGATTTTCTCTCCCCATGATTTCTTTTTTTGTAACAGATCCTGCACTGACTCCGGCACCGATTCCAAATACATTTACATTTGCCTGTGGATTGACTGTTTTGGTGACTTCATCGTACCCTGCTAATTCATGGATCAGCTGTGCAATCGTATTCTCCGGCCCAGATCGATAACAAGCCTCTTTTTTGCTCCCGCTCTGATGGAAAACTGCTCCAGAAGAGCTGTTTTACCACATCCATGCGTTCCCGTAAAAAATTATGCCCGATCATCACTTCCTGTATCAATCATAGCATGATCAAATAGTTCAAGTATTCTTTCACGTCCAAAGAATACACCCGGCTTTCCACCAAATATAGGAGAAAAAGGATTAGTAAACATAATTATGACCTCATGTATATCCTCTGTCTGACAACTTTTTCGTTTCTTCTTTTTCTGTAAATCATACAAATCTATGTTCTTTCTGTCATATCTGTATTTTCTGCATCATTCTGACAAATCTGTATAAGGTCATCCGCTCATCTTTAGTTTCGCTTTTCCGGCTTAATTCCCAAGTCTCTCTTCATCCGGCAAAGCACAGCTCCTAATTGTATCTCCTCCCGCTTGTGTCTACTATTACCCCATCCTCAACGTGAAATACGGAATTCTCAGCTGAGATAGTAATATCGTCCAGATTGATGCATCCGTCAAAAGCGTTTTCTCCTATGGAGCTTACACTTGCCGGAATGTATATTTTTTCCAGCTTATTACATCCCCCAAACGCTTTTTCCCCAATGGAGACCACACCTTCCGGAATATCTATCTTCACCAGGCTGGCACATCCTGAAAAAGCTTTTTCTCCTATGGAAACCACACTTGCCGGAATAAATACGTCTGTTAAGTAAACGCAATTATATAAAGCCTTCTTTTCGATCCGTGTGAGCGTATCTGGCAAAACCACACGGACCAGTGATTTATCAAATCCTCCCATCTCACCGATGGCAGTCACGGGTTTTCCGTCGATCGTTTCTGGAATAATAACTTCGGGCAGCTTTTTATCCACCAGTCCTGTGATCATTATCCCATCATCGCTGTCGACATATGTAAATAAACTGCTGTCAGTATATGTATAAGCATGTTCCTTTATATAGGCAGCCGCAGAATCCTTTTCCTCTTCTTCAGCATCAGGGATCTCATCCTCTTTTTCCGCCGGTATTACTTCTTTCACATCCTCTTGAATGATCTGGTCTTCCTTAAATTCCTGATCTGTATCTTCGAGTACATCTTTCTGTGCATCGAAATGTTCCTTATTCGCATTTGCTGATCTGATCCCGAGGATTATCAGGATCATTGAGAGCATCGCAGTTGCCGCGATCGCCCCGATCCCGATCTTCCTCCACGGAATAATGCGATGACCTTCATACAGATACTCATGCAATTCTTTCATATTCTTAATACGTTGTCGGATGTCCGTATCAAGTCCTTTCATGATAGCGTTTTCTATAGAGGCCGGGATAGAATGGTCATAGCTGCCCAGTTCCCGGATCGTTGCATTTTTACTTCGAACAGTCAGCGCATTCGGCGGAACTTCACCTGAGATCATATAATAGATCGTTGCACATAACGCATAAACATCCGTCCAGGGGCCCTGATTACCATGTTTCGAATACTGTTCAGGCGGAGCATATCCATGTTTCAGCTCGATCTCCTTAGTTTTATTATCCTCATCTATTTCTACCGCTGTCCCGAAATCGATCAAAACCGGCTCTTTTTTATCTGTCAGCAGTATATTATCAGGGCTTATATCTCTGTGTATTATCTCATTCTCATGCACGATCATGAGCGATTCGATTACCGGGCGGATCATCTCAATAACTTCCTTCCATCGGATCTGTGCGCCTTTTATCTTTTTATACTCCTTCATAGATAGATCGGAAACATATTCCATAACCATATAGGCGGTATTATTATCATAAAAGAAATTCAGGACACGCACGATCCCCGGCAATGCTTCCAGTTTCGCAAGACGTCTGGCTTCTGCCTCATACCGTTTAAGTCTCCCCTGATAACTGACTGCATAGTCTCCGCTGATCACAACTATATCATTCGAAAGGCTCTCATATACATTTCGTGAAGCCAGCTGCTTTGGAAATAATTCTTTTATTGCAACCCTTAATTCCAGAGTAGTATCAAGCGCCAGGTATGTTATCCCAAAGCCCCCCTCTCCCAGGACTCTTCCAAGCAGATACTTCCCATCCAAAAGTGTGAACGGTTTCAGCGCACGCTGATTGATACTGTATTCTGCCGGATCATGACCGCAAAAAGGACAGATCTTATCCTCCTTACTAACAGCATTCATACAGTTTATGCAATAATTTATGCTATCTCTTCCGAATTCTCCCATATTCCTCCCATACTCCTCCTATTTCCCAACTCGTTTGCAGCATTTAATCAGCCGACAAACCATAGTATTCCCTGTCAAAGTCACTAAAATCACTCACGATCCCCACCTCATGTTCTCCGGAAGATAAGGGCTGTTCTCCCCAATCACCATACACCTTTTCCAGCTTTCCGTCCAGATAGGAGATGATCGCATATCCGGTCATCCTGTCTATCTCTTCATCACTCCCAATATCTACTGTATCCTTTCTTGTATTGTGATGTTCATCGAATCCATCGACTTCCATTACAAAATTTACGACAAAAAAACCGGCTTCATTATACTGAAAGGATGATGTTTCTATTCCTACTACTATAACCTGATCAGGGATTGCCCATGCCTGAGTTGAGAGCAGTGTCCTCGGCTCCTTATCTTTCGTCCATTCACCCATACAATCATCAACTATTGCACGTGCTCCCGGAAGGGAATAGAATTCTTCCTCCGAAATCTCACAGGAGGCACACTCATAAACATGTCCTTCTATAATATAAGCTGGGAAATACCTTTCTGCCCAATAATCCGATATATAAGCAATATCATTATTCGGGGTATAACACTTTATACGATCTAATGGGTACTTCGAGTACTTCGAGTCATCATGAAAAAAAACTGGCCAGGGAAACCTGTCATTATCGAAGCCATCCAGAGAGAGTAGCTTATCCCCTTCTACGGCAATAGTCAAATGGTCTGGGTCATCATAAAACATCCTTATTATCCCTACACTGACGACGATCGCGTTTCCACTCTGCTTTTCTTTCCACCACTCAATGACCTCTTCATTATCACCATAAAAATCAGTACTAAACTCTCCTCTTAAACCATACGACATTTCGATATTTCCGTTTCTCGCAAGCCATAATTTCTGACCTTCCTGTGTTCTGACATTCAATAACAATTCTTTCGTACCGTCCCCATCAAAATCTTCATATAAGCCAAGCAGATCCAGCGTTTTTTCTTCCTCAAAATAATTATAATCATCAAAGCTGAGATACCTCACCAAAACACCATCCTCATCATACTCCAGACCGGCCTCATCCAGGATCAGATAATAGTTTTTCCGCCACATATTATAATCCTCTTCGGGGATCAGATATTCCGGTCTGGCAAATACTCTTTCTCCCTTATACATAAGCTCCAGCCAGCCATCCTTTTCCTCACCCAAAGGCATAAGCTCTTCCCCGACTCCGCAGATATAAACGGCTTCTTCCTCATTACCATCCATCGAAGAATACAGCTTTACTTTTTTTGCCGCATATAAAGGAACAGGCTTTTCTTCACTGTCCTTACTCTCCACTGCATCATTTTCAGAATGATCGATCACAACAGCCGTTTCCTCCTGCTCCTTCTCCTTCGATCCTTCACGTTCCATCACCTCTGTTTCATTATCTCGTCCGATTGGCTTTTCGCCGGGTTTTAGCAACAGAACGACCCCCAACACAAATACCACAGCCGCGATCGCAAGAGAAATCCCTATGATCAGAGATCTATTATTATTTTTCCCGTTATCAATTTCCTGCTCAAAAAGTGAAATACTTTTAGGACGATCTGTTTTATTGATCATCAAGCCCTGCATGATCGCAGAAGATATCCGTTTCGGAATCTCCGGCACGATCCTGTTTACCGGAACCACTTTATCTCCACTCAGTATTCTGTCCGTGGATTCCTGCGGCACGATCCCTGTGATCATGCGGTACATCGTTGCGGCAAGCGCATAGACATCCGTCCACGGGC
>JAEEGL011291450.1_pt1 | contig 21647 bp, 18 predicted proteins | sample 9134231 | NCBI WGS metagenome assembly JAEEGL01 (sample SAMN16246548, study PRJNA631951) | gut metagenome | biome: gut microbiome; feature: rumen; material: fiber-attached | host: Bos | place: Iran: Karaj | collected 2018-10
ATATAAAAAAAATTATATCTAGACATCTAGGTAAAGTTATTGTAAATGAAAAAATTAGTAATTACACAACATACCGTGTTGGTGGAAAAGTAAGATGTATTGTATATCCTAAAGGAGAAAAAGAATTAATAGAATTAGTTGATTTATTAAAGGCTAAAAATATTAAGTATTTTACTTTAGGTAATGGTAGTAATGTTCTTTTTAGTGACATGATGTATGATGGTGTTATTATTAAACTTGATAATTTTAATAAAATAGAATTAAAAGGAAATAAAATATATGTTGAAGCAGGATATCCATTAATTAAACTTGCTAATGTTGCTGTTAAAAATGGGTTAGCTGGACTTGAGTTTGCATCAGGTATCCCTGGAACAGTAGGTGGAGCCTTATTTATGAATGCTGGTGCTTACGGTGAAGATATGAGTAAAATCGTTAAATCAGCAAGAGTCCTTGTAGATGGCGAAATAAAAGAATTTACTAATAAAGAATTAGAGTTTTCCTATCGTACTACAATGCTTCAAAATCACTTAGATTATGTATGTGTATCCGTTAATCTAGAACTTAAAAAAGGAAATCTTGAAGAGCTTGAAGAAATAGTAAAAATGAGACGTGAACAAAGAAGGGCAACACAACCTTTGAACTATCCATCAGCAGGAAGTGTATTTAGGAATCCTCCAGGCAAATATGCAGGAGAGATTATCGAATCTTTAGGATTAAAAGGATTCACTGTAGGTAAGGCAACTGTTAGTCCTAAACATGCTAACTTTATAGTAAACATGGGCAATGCTAAAGCAAGTGATATTAAAAGTATAATTGATTATATTAAATTAAAAGCAAAAGCAAAATATGATATCAAGTTACATGTAGAACAACGTTTAATAAATTGGGTTGGTGTAAATGAAAAAGAAAGTGAAGAAGAAGAGGATAAAGCTTAAAAACCTTGTTATTGCACTACTTATTATTATTGTTCTTGGAGGATTAGTATATCTATATTTAAATAGTAAGATTAGAAATATTTATGTTATTGGTAATAATTATTTCCATGAACAAGATATAATTGAGATTGCAGGATTAAAAGATTATCCTAAATTTAAAAAGATTAATAAAAGAAAGATAAAAGAAAAATTATTAAATGAAGAATTAATAAATGATGTTAAAGTATCTTTAAGTCTTGATTTAAAATTAACAATTGAGATTAAAGAAAATAAAGCATTATGTTATAGTGATAATGATAATAAGATTATTCTTTCTGATGGAACAAAGATTGATAATAAATATGATTTTGTTGGTATGCCAATATTATCTAAAATAGAATCAATTGAAGATCAAAGACAATTTGAAGAAGTATACGATCGTTTTATAAAAGCATTTAATAAAGTTAACTTAGATGTTTTAAATAAAATATCAGAAATTAATTATAAACCATCTAATTTAGATAAAGATCGTTTCCTTTTATATATGAATGATCAGATATATGTATATATTACTTTAACAAAGATTGATGTCTTAAATAATTATAATGAAATAACAGAGTCCCTTGAAGGTAAAAAAGGAATACTTTACCTTGATAGTGGTAATCATTTCGAAATAATTGAAGAAAAGGTTGAAGAAGAAAAGATTATAGAAAGCAACGCTTAGTTGCTTTTTTTTATTTATTTTTGTTATACTTATAGAGGTGACTAAAATGTATGATGTTACGATAAATGATTTTAATGGTCCTATGGACTTACTTCTTCACCTAATTAAAGAATCAAAGATGAATATTTTTGATTTAAAATTAGAAGTAATAATTGATGAATACTTAGATTATATTAATAGTCAAGTAGACTTAAATCTTAATGTTGCAAGTTCATATCTTGTTATGGCAAGTGAATTAATAGAGATTAAATCAAAAATGCTATTACCAAGAAATGAAGATGTTGAAGAAGAGGAAGAAGATCCTAAAGAAAAATTAATTAATAGATTAATTGAATATCAAAAATATAAAGATCAAATAGAGAAATTTAAAGAACTTGAATATGATCGAAATCTATATTATACAAAGTTACCAGCATCTATTTCTGATTATGAAACAGATGAAAAGAAAGTAATGATTGAAAATATTACGATTGATGACTTAGTAGATGCATTTAAAAAGTTCTTAGAGCGAGTTGAACTTGATAAACCTAAAAGTACTAAAGTAACTAAAAAAGAATATAGTGTTGAAGACTCTATGCGAAGCATTAGAACTAAACTTGTTCGTGGTAAAAAAATAGATTTCTTTAGTTTATTTGAGACTAAAACAAAATCATATATAGTAGTTACTTTTCTTGCCATCCTTGAAATGGCTAAAAAAGGAGAATTATTAATTAGTCAAGATAAGAAAACAAAAGAGATTACTTGTGAGGCGATATAATGGAAGAGAATAATAACAATAAAATAGGTGTCTTAGAGGGATTATTATTTGTAGTAGGTGATGATGGATTATCTCTAAACCAAATAATGGAAATCTTGGAAGTAGATAAAGATGTTGCCTATAACTTATTAAATGAACTAGAAAAAAAATATGAAGATGTAAATAGTGGCTTACATATTCATATCTTAGGTGACACTTTTAAATTAACAACAAAGAAAGAACATCGTGAATATTATGAAAAGTTATTATTTAATGAAGAAAATAATAGCTTATCTAATAGTGCCCTAGAAACTCTTGCTATTATTGCATATAACGAACCAGTAACAAGAATTCAAGTAGATGAAATAAGAGGTGTTCAATCATCTCAATTAATAAGAAAATTAGTTGCCAAAGGATTAGTTAAAGAAGATGGAAGAAGCAATCTTCCAGGTAGACCAATCCTATATAAAACAACAAATGAATTTTTAGATTATTTTGGACTTGGTAGTATATCAGAACTTCCTAAAATAGAAGAACAAATAGTAGATGATAGTGAAGTAGACTTATATAAATCTAATTATAAAGATGAAGAAGTAATATAAAAAAGATGGATTAAATATCCATCTTTTTAAATACCATTTAAGTCAAGAACTTCCGTCTTATCAAAAACATCTTGTTTCTTTTCAGGAGCATTTTCTTCAGAAACTTGTGCTTCTAAATTCTTATCAATCTTAGTTCCTATTTCTTGATCATATAAATTATCAAGTTCATTATCAATTTCAATTAATTTATATATTTCTTCAAATGATGTAATTCCTTCAAGAACTTTATTAAGTCCATCTTGAAGTAGAGTTGTAACATCTTTTGTATAAACCATTTTCTTTAATTCTTCACGAGATATATTTTCATTATTAATAGCATTTCTTATTTCATCATTAATTAATAATACTTCTTGGATAGCAATACGACCAGAGTATCCATTTCGACAATGTTCACAACCAGGTCCGGCATCTAATATTTTATCAACATCTTTTCCAAGTGTTTCTTTAAATACTTCTTTTTCGTATGCTGTTGTTTCACGTTCTACTTTACAATGTTGGCAAATTCTTCTTGCTAATTTTTGAGATACGATACCAGTAATAGCACTAGAAAGTAAATATCTTTCGACATCCATATCTAGTAAACGTTCAATAGTACTTAATGAGTTATTTGTATGGATTGTAGATAAAACTAAGTGACCAGTAATAGATGCACGTACGGCGATTTGTGCTGTTTCAGTATCACGAATTTCTCCGATTAGAATTATATTTGGGTCCTGACGTAAGATACTACGTAAAACTCTACCAAATGTTAAACCAATTTCAGAGTTTACTTGTACTTGGTTAACACCTTCAATATTCATTTCTATTGGGTCTTCAACTGTAATTATATTAACATCTTCAGTATTTAATGTCTTTAACATTGTATAAGTTGTAGTTGATTTACCTGAACCAGTAGCACCAGTAATAAGAATAATTCCATTTGGAACTTGAATCATTTTCTTAACTTTTTCTAAGTTATCAGGTGAGAATCCTAAGCTTTCAAGTCCATCAGAACTTTTTGTATAGTCTAAGATACGAATAACAACTTTTTCACCTAAGTTTGTATTTAATGTTGACACACGCATATCAAGATCAATCCCATTAATAGAGCCTTTAATAGCACCATCTTGAGGAAGTCTTGATTCAGTTATATTCATGTTTGATATTAATTTAATACGTGTTACTAAGTTTCTTTGATAAACTAGAGGAACAATTGTATGGATTTGTAGTATACCATCTATTCTAAAACGAACTTTAACTCCTTCTTCAAAAGGGTCAAAGTGAATATCGCTGGCTTTTTGTGAAACTGCATAAATAATCATTGTATTTACAATGTCAGCTATTTCTTGATTTTTAAAATCGTATTCTAACATAACCATGTCTCCTTTTTAATTCTTTTTAATTTTCCCCTAGTATTTAACTATAATTTATTATATAATAAATGTAGTTAATAATCAAGATATGGAAGTGATTTTATGTCATTAAATAAAAAGGGGTTTGTATTAATAGAAACTCTTTCTGTTACTGTTTTTGCAGCCACAATATTTGTCTTCCTATTTAAATCTGTAGTACCAATAATGAGTATATATGATACCAAAATAGATCAGATAGGAAATATTGATGCAGCCTATAGTAATTATCATATACGTCAAATGATATATAATGATGAATGCTTTAATAATAAATGTGATGATAATCAAGATGCCATTAAAAATATTAATTATACGATGATAAGATGTGATGATTTTTTATATCGAAAATATAATTTAACAGGAACATCTATTGAGGGTGGAGATAGAAGACTTTACTCAAAATTATATAGTACTGATTTTTGTAATAAATTAATGGAAGAAATTGGTGGTAGAGAAAAAGCAACAAGTACATCAAGCAATAAAAATGATATAGATCATTATTGGATATTCTATGTAAAAGGACAACAATTAGATAATTTTGTTAATAAAGGTTTAGAAAGATATAATGCTATTGGGCCATCTGTTTCGTATACAGCTGATGAATATGGAAAAGATAAAGAAGGTGGTTTAGGTTATTCTGGATATGGAACGCAATTTGGTGAAGAAACAACAAAATTATTTAAAGATACAGTTCGTGATTTAAAAGCAAAAAATGGTTTTCAAGAAAGTGATAGTTACTTAATATTCTATTATTGGTATATTAATCCTGCATATTCAGAAACATTGGATGCAACATTAGATACTAATGCGAATAGAACAGAACAAAAACAAATAATACCAAAATATAAAGATGCAATAAGTATTGTTACAATTAAGAGTGCAAGTGAAAACTTATATTGTTATAAATTCCAAGTTATACCAGGAACTCAATATTTTTATAGAAATGTTAGTTCTTATGATGATAATTCTTCAAATAATTATTATTTCTTTTATGATGATAAATACTCAGATACTAAGAAATATATTGGCGATTCAATGGAAAAATGTATGAACGATTATAATGGAAAATTGGTTCATGACTATTTAGGCAATCAAACAGAAGTATTAGGTTCAACAACCGTAAGAAAATATTGTGAAGATTTAAGAGATAAAAATAAAGTATCTTTCTATAATTCATTCTCAAGAGACTCTCAAGCGGAATGTGAAAAAGATATGAATGGAAAATCCGTCTTTGTAAATAAAACATCAAGTAATACGGTAAATGAAGGTTATTCACAAGCAGTAACTTTAACTGGTAGTCTTGTAAAAACATATTGTGAAAATTTATTAAGGAATCATAATCAACCATATGCAATATATAGGTTTGGAGATTCATATAAGACTAATTGTGTTCATTACTTTAGTAGTTATGATTCTATTAAAGGACGAAGTGGTGCAAGTGGAAAAGAAGGAGTTATGACATTAATTGCTTTCAGTGGGAATTGTAAATCTGGTCAATCTTGTATTAAAACAACACCTACAGATTTCTGTAATAATGGTTTCTCAGGATATAACTTAGGTACTATTTGGGATGATTTTGTTAATGCAAGAATGGGAACAAGAGGCTTTGATTATGTTAATAGTTCTCTTACACCAGAACTTGCTATTGTTGATTATGATAGTAATTGTAGCAAAGATGTTGTTATACCAGAAAAAGCATATAATAATATGAAAATTACAATGATTGGAGCACAGGCCTTTAAAGATAAAGGTATTAGATCAGTTAAGTTTAATAGTGATAATATTAAAATAATTGATAAAGAAGCATTTGCAGGTAAGAATTATGTTAATTTACAAATACCTAGCGGGGTTATGGTTGTTAATTATTAGAGGGGATAATTATGATAGTAAGAAAACCATATGCATTTTTAATTAAATATTTTAAACCTATTCATATTGCAATGTTTGTAATGTTTGGATATTTTATATTTGCGATTAAAGATATTCAAGATTATTTTACGAATGCTGTATTAAATAATATTATGGGTGGTATAGCAACTAATAATACATATTTTAGTTTCTTTTATGTAGTATTTGCTATTATTCTTCTAGGAGCGTCGATATCAATCTTCTTTTTAATGAAGAATAAGAAGAAACCCCATATCTTTTACTTACTTGCAACTATATATTCAGCATTATTAATTATCATGGCTATTGTCTTTAAAGGATATTTTACTGCTGTAGCTAAATCAGGTTCTTATCCAACAACTACGATTGTTTTGTATCGTGATTTAACAACTGTAATGTATTACTGGACATATTTCTTTGTAATATTTAGTTTTGTACGTGGATTTGGATTCGATATCAAGAAATTTAGTTTTGATAAAGATAAAGAAGAATTAAATATTTCACAAGAAGATAGTGCAGAATTTGTCTTAGATATCAATATTGATAAAGATAAAATCATTAATAAAACACGTAAATATAAACGTGAATGGGGTTATATTTATGAAGATAATAAAACACTATTTAAAAGAATTGGTATTGGCCTAGTAGTAATTATTTTTGTATATATAATAGTTAATGGCCTAATAATTAATAAAACATATAAAATGGGTACATATATAGATGCCGGTAGTTTTGGTATTAAAATAGATAAAGTTCTTCTTTCTAATAAGGATGCTTATGGAGAAGTTAGAGATCTTAATTATGCAGGAGTACTATTTACTATTAAAACAGGTAGTAAAGGAGCATATTTTGATAATCGTTTCTTAAGACTTAAAATTAATGATGAGTATTATTATTCTACCCAATCAGTAAACTCTATTATGGGTGATTTAGGTAAAGTATATAATAATGAAGAAATTGCTGGTGAAAAAGAATTATCATATGTCTTATTATTTGATTATGATAAAGAGATTAAAGCAAATAAAGTATCTCTTGAAATACTACTTTCTAATCGTTATCACAAAATAAATATTGATTATATTATTCAAGATGGTAAAGGTTATAAAGAAAAGAGTGCTAAACTTGGTGAAGAAATAAATGCTTTAGGAGGACTAACCATAAATAGTTTTGCTATTAGTGGTAGTACTGTAAGTTATAAATATACAGATAAAAAGTGTACAGAGAATTGTCGTGAATATACTAAACGTGTTCAACCAAATCTTAATGAAAAAATACTTGAATTAAATGTTAAATATGAAGATAATGCTACAAATAATAAATTATTAGATTATTATGTATCAATTGAATATGAAATTAATGGTGAAACATATACTAATAAAGCTAAACAAATGCAATTATTGGATATTGCCAATCTATCAGATGGACAAAGACTTTATTATAGTATTAAGAGTGAAGTATCAACAGCAACTAAAAAGTATTTAGTAATTACAACAAGAGATGTTAAATATAGAATACTATTACAAGAGGAGAATGAATAATGGAAGTAGAGAAAGAAAGTTCTAAAGATCATTTAATTCTTGCAATTGTTCTATTTATTATTGTTGGACTACTTGTATTTGTATTATCAATAATTTAGAAGAATCTTTAATAGATTCTTTTATTGAGAGGAGAGGGTATGAAAAAGAATAGTTTTAATATAATTATTTATGTTTTAATTGGTTTAATTGTATTAGTTACCATATTCTTATTCACTGGTAGTGATACTAGTGGACCTCCTTCTAATGATACATTTGTATTTGAATTATATGGTTCTGAACAAATAAATCAAAATCTTGGGGATCCTTTCTTTGATCCAGGTGTTAAATTAATAGTTAATGGTGAAAATAAAGCAAGTGATGTCTCGATTACAGGAACAGTTGATACCTCGAAAGAAGGAACGTATACTAAGACATATACATATAATGATAAAACATTAACAAGAACAATTGTTGTTAGTAAATTAAATTCATTTGTCCTGAATGGCGATAGTAATGTATATGTTCTTTTAAATGGTAAATATGATGATCCACTGGTAGAAGCTACTTATAAAGGTGCTGACTATAAAGATAAAATAGAAGTTAGTGGAAATGTTGATTATAGTAAAGCGGGAGTATATACCATATCTTATCGCTTTAAAGAATTAAATAAATCATTACAAAGAAAAGTACATGTATCAGCTTTTGGAGAATACTTTAAAATGGATTATGATACTAAAACATCTAATAAAGAAGTAACAGTATCAATATCTGTTGATAAGAGTAAAGTAAGTAAATACCTGTTACCTGATGGAACAGAAATGAAAGATAATTATACTTATAAGGTAACTAAAAGCGGTAAATATAAATTTACAATATTTGATAATTATGGGAACTCTTATGAAAGAGAAGTAGAGTTCTCAAATATAAATGTTGAACCAATAAAAGCAACTTGTAAAGCAACTGCTAAAGATAATAAAACAATAGTAACCGTTACAGTTACATCAAGTAGTAAAATAGTTAAATATGTATATAATGATAAAGAAAGTACAAGTAATACATATACCTTTGATGGTGTTGTTAAAACTATTAAAGTTGCTTTAACCGATAGTGAAGGACAAAAGAAAACAATAAGTTGTAAGGCAAATGTTGTTGAACCAGAAAAAAAGAATAGTTTAGAGATTCATTTTATTGCAACCGGATATTATGATGATGCAATATTAATTCGTGATAATTCTAAAGTAATCTTTATTGATGGTGGTAGAAGTGGTGGAGCAGAAAAAGTAGTTCCATACTTAAAAGCATTAGGTATTACAAAAATAGATTTAATGATGGGTTCGCATGCTGAATATGATCATATTCAAACGCAAGCAAGTATCTTAGATAACTTTACTGTTGATAAGATAATTTATCCAGTAAATATCTATAAATGTCGTAGTAATTGTAACTGTCAAAGAGATGATGATGTAAGACAAGTAATAAATGCTCTAAATAGACATAATAAACAAGCTACACAACAAGCAATACCAAGTATGATTGATTTAGGTGATATGAAAATGTACTTTATAGCACCAATCAAATTAACTTGTAATAATAACAATAATTCATTTATTAATATTTTAAAATTTGGTAATAATACATTTATGTTTACAGGAGATTCTGATACTTGGATGAATAATGTTGCAGATCTTCAAGCTAATGCAAGTAAAGTAGGATTATCAACAATAAAAGTTGATATGTTAAAGTATCCTCATCATGGTAATGAAACAATACCTGGTAAATTTTTGGATACTGTTAAACCATCAGCTGTTGTAGTACCTAATTATCATGCACCACAACATCCTAGTTCAGGAAGGCAACAAGCACTAACGAGTAGAGGTGCTAAGATATATAGACAAAGTGATTCATCAACAGGAAATATTTTAATTACAAGTGATGGTACAAATATTAAATATACAATGAATGTAGAGGCAAAGGATTATAAAAGATAGTATTGATAATAATTATATAATATGAGATTATAATATTGGAGGATAAAATGGAAAAAGAAGAAGTTAAAGAAGAAAAAGAAGAAAAAAAAGGAATTGAATTCAAGGGTGGGGTTGAAAAAGCAAATTTAAAAGGAATTAATAATGCTATTGATGCAATAGCAAAAATAGGAATGTTCTTATTTAGTGTGTTTTTAATAAGTTGTTTAGTATTAAGTACATTATCAATAATTACAGTTGCAAAAAAATCAAAAGAAGTGGCTGCTAGTAAGGATTATGTTGTTGAGTATTTAGCAACAGTAAACAACAGTAGTGATACTTTTATAAAAGAAAGATTAATGGAAGACTCTAAAGGAGAGTTTATTGCATTTGAAATAGTTGTTCCAACACTTATTATTATTAGTTTACTAGTAATGTTAATTGTTTTATGTAAACGTGTATTATCATTTATTAAAGATATTAAATCAGATAAAAAGTTATTTACTCGTGAAAAACTTAAAGAATCAGTTAATATTATTAATGCCTTATTAATAATTGGTATGGTATATATACTATTCTTAGCTAGTCTATTTACTGTTGTATTATTTATCATATTAGATATTACATTAACAATAATTTATTATTTATTTAAAAACTGTGTTGAATATGAAGAAAAATTAAGTACATCAAAAGAACAATAAAAGGAATCAATGATTCCTTTTTTTTGTAAAATAAATTCTATTAATTAATAAAATATTGTATACTTATTATGGTGAATGATATGTATAATTATATAAAAGGTATAGTAACAGAAATAAATAGTACTAATATAACTCTAGATAATAATGGAATAGGATATAAAGTTTTTACGCCTAATCCTTATAGTTTTCAAGAAGGAGAAACATATACTGTTTATATCTATCAATATGTAAGAGAAGATGAAATGAGTCTTTATGGCTTTAAAACAGAAAGTGAAAAAGATTTATTTTTAAAACTTATTGATGTAAAAGGACTAGGTCCTAAGATGGCACTACCTTTGCTTGCTATGGGTAGTATTGCTGGTATATCAGATGCTATTAATCGTGAAAATGTATTATATCTAAAGAAATTTCCTAAAATCGGAGATAAACTTGCTAAACAAATGATTCTTGATTTAAAAGGAAAATTAGATGTAACAGAGACTACTTTAATTAATGATACAACCGATGAACTTATTGAAGTATTAAAAGGATTAGGTTATAAAGAAAAAGAAATAAAAGCTATTATTCCAAATGTTAATAAAGAAAGTAAAATTGAAGATCAAGTTAAAGAGGCTCTTCGTTTACTTGTAAAATAGGAGGATTATGGATAAAGAAGTATTAGATACAAAAAGACAAGATATTGATAATGATTTATCAATAAGACCTAGTAGATTAGATGAATATGTAGGTCAAAAAGAAGTAAAAGATAATATTGAAATATTTATTAAAGCAGCTAAACTTCGTAACGAACCATTAGATCATGTTCTTTTATATGGTCCACCTGGACTAGGTAAAACAACTCTTGCTTATATTATTGCTAACGAATTAGGAAGTAATATTAAAACAGCTTCAGGTCCAGCAATAGAAAAGAGTGGTGATTTAGCAGCAATACTTTCAACACTAGAACCAGGTGATGTACTATTTATTGATGAAATACATCGTATGCCAAGATTTATTGAAGAAATATTATATCCTGCGATGGAAGATTTTACTTTAGATATTGTTGTAGGTAATGATGCTAGTACAAGAAGTATTAAGATTGATTTACCACCATTTACTTTAGTAGGTGCAACAACAAGAGCAGGTGATTTAACTAGTCCTTTAAGAGATCGTTTTGGTATCACTTGTAAACTTAAATATTATACAGAAGATGAATTAAAACAAATCGTTGAGAGGACAAGTAGAGTACTTGAAATGCCAATTGAAGATGATGCTAGTGCTGAACTTGCAAGAAGAAGTAGAGGGACTCCAAGAATTGCTAATAGATTATTTAAAAGAGTTCGTGATTTTGCTCTTGTCGAAGGTCTTGCTGCTATTGATAAAGAAATAACAGATAAAGCTCTAGGAAGACTTAAAGTAGATGAAGCTGGACTTGATGAAACTGACCATCAATTTCTTCGTGCAATTATTGAAAAATTTAATGGTGGTCCAGTAGGAATTGAGACTATTGCATCAAGTATTGGTGAAGAAATAAGTACTATTGAAGATGTGTATGAACCATTCCTTTTACAAGAAGGTTATATTAAAAGAACACTAAGAGGAAGAGTAGTAACAAAGAAAGCTTATGATCATTTAGGCATAACTTATCAAGAAACTAATTATCAAGAAAGATTGTTTTAACAATTTTTCTTTTTATTTAATTGATAATACCTTATAATTATTGTAAAATAGTATTGAATTTGGAAGTGGGATAATGACAACAGATGATTTTGATTATGAATTACCAAAAGAATTAATTGCCCAAACACCTTTATCTAAAAGAGATGAATCAAAACTTCTTGTCTTAGATAAAGAAACAGGTGATATAGAACATAAGAAATTCTATGATATTATTGATTACTTGAATCCAGGAGATGCTCTAGTAATTAATGATACTAAAGTAATACCTGCAAGAATAATAGGAGAAAAAGAAGATACTGGTGCAGTAATAGAACTTCTTTTATTAAAAGATTTAGGTGATACTTGGGAATGTCTTGCTAAACCTCAAAAAAGATTAAAAGTAGGAACACTTATTTCTTTTGGAAATGGATTATTAAAAGCAAGTGTTAGTGAAATAAAAGATGAAGGTATAACCATTGTTAAACTAATATATGATGGCATCTTAATGGAAATTCTTGAAAAACTTGGTACAATGCCACTACCTCCATATATTCATGAAAAATTAGCTGATCAAGGTCGTTATCAAACAGTTTATGCTAAAGATTATGGTAGTGCTGCAGCACCAACTGCAGGGCTTCATTTCACAGAAGAACTATTAAAGAAAATAGAAGAAAAAGGAATAAAGATAGTTCATGTAACATTACATGTTGGACTAGGAACCTTTAGACCAGTAATGGTTTCTGATGTTACTAAACATAAAATGCATACAGAACATTTTATAGTAACAAAAGAAGCTTGTGATACTCTAAATTCTGTTAGAGCATCTGGTGGTAGAATAATAGCAGTTGGAACAACTAGTGTAAGAACATTAGAGACTATTATGCAAAATAATGATAAATTTGTACCAACAGTAGGAGATACTAGTATCTTTATTTATCCTGGATATAAATTTAAAGCAATTGATGCTTTAATAACTAACTTTCATTTACCAAAGAGTACTTTAGTTATGTTAGTTAGTGCTTTTGCATCACGTGATAAAATATTAAATGCATATAATATAGCAATTAAAAATGATTATCGTTTCTTTTCATTTGGTGATGCTATGTTTATAAAGTAGGTGATAAGATGAAAGATAAAAAAGTAAAAGACCAAGAAGAAAAAGTAGATTATGAAGGATTAAATAGTATTATTCGTACTTCTAAAATAGTATTAAAGTTCTTAACAATAGCTTTAATTCTTGGTTTAATTATAGGATTATTCATTATAATTGAAAAAACAGAATTATTAAAAATCTTTATAACAATACTAGGTTTACTTGTCCCTTTATTTGTAGGATGGACTCTAGCTTGGCTTATTGAGCCGTTAATAAAGCTTTTGGAAAGAAAGAATATAAGTAGAAAACTAGGAACACCAATTGTATATTTATTATTCTTAATAGTAATGGCTTTATTAATAATATTAGTAGTACCAGAATTCATTAATCAGTTAAAAGAATTAATATCACAATTACCTAATTATTTATCTAAAGTTAAAAACTTCATATCAAACTTATTTAATAAATTTGATACTGATGCACTAGATATTACATCAATTCAAAATGATATTAATGGTCAACTTGAAAAATATGTTACAGAATTTACTAGTAATGGATTATCAGGTATTGTATCAGTAGTTACTAGTATCTTATCTAGTGGCTTAACTGTTGGTTTAAGTTTAATTATTGCTTTCTATTTCTCACTTAGTTTTGATAAGATGGCAAGAAAAGTTAATAATACTTTACCAAAGAGTCATCGTAATGAAATTATTAATATTTTAGGTCAAATTGGTGATATGACAAGACGTTATGTTAATGGCACGTTATTTAGTTCTTTAATAGTAACCATATTTACCTTTATTGGTTTATTAATAAGTGGTGTTAGTAGTCCACTATTGTTTGCAATCTTCTGTGGTGTTACTAATATTATTCCTTATTTTGGACCTTATATTGGTGGTATTCCAACAATTATTGTAGGATTCTCAATTAGTCCACTTTGTGGTGTTGTATGCCTTGTTACAATTCTTTTAGTCCAATTAATAGAAGGAAATATTATAAATCCAATTATTGTTGGTAAAGCAACAGATATACATCCTATAACCATAATTATTGGCTTAATAGTATTTGAACATTTCTTTGGAATACTTGGTATGGTACTTGCAACACCAATTATGGGAGCAGTTAAAATCTTATTTAAATATTTTAATGAAAAATATCATTTAGTAGATAGATTATTAAATAATAATAAAACAGTCGAAGAATAGACAAATATATGTCTATTCTTTTTAATTTTTATAAAAATAAAACGAAATATTTATTTTTATGTTATAATGATATAGTAGGTGATAATATATGGAAAATGAATTATTAAAAGATTTAACAGATGATAATGAAAAAGAATTATTTGAAGATGTACCAGGAGAACAAGAACTTGATATGTTAACAGCTGTTGATTTTAACCTTGAAGATACTATGGAAGTACCAGAAGTTAAAGGTGAAGAAAATGAGTAATCATAAACAATCTGATGATTTCTTAAAAAGCATAGCTAAAGATATAAAAGATAATAACTATGAATTTAATCATAGTCTTTATAACTATATCTATCATAAATTAATATTCCAAAACGTAACTAATGATGATCGTAAAAAGAATTTATCTGAAGAAGGAATGTTTACTAGATGGTGTAGAAAAGGAAGAATTAATACTAATACTTTTGTATCTCCAACATGGCAATATTTCTGTCAATTTATATCAACTGATGGAAAAGCTATGCGAGCAGATGATCATATTAAAGTATATATTCCTCTTGATCATGAACATATTGAAAGAGGAGTTAATGAAATCTTTGATTTTCTAGATAATAATAAAATATCTCATTTATCAAAAGTTGGTCAAAAAATACGTTTTGATGATGTCGTAATTCGTCTTGTACATGAAGATGATTTAAAGAAATTATTAGATTTTATTAAAAAGAATAAATATATTCAAGAAGGTTTAATTAAACCTAATTCTTTTGCATATAATGAAGGCAATATAGCTCTTGCTTGTGATGGACATTTATCATATAATTCAACCATTGCTAATTATATTCTTCTTTATATGAAAAAGTTAAAAGAAACTAATTCTTTAGATAAAGCAAGTGTTCAAGGATTTTATAGATTCCTAATTAATTATTATGCTTTAACTTTTGTTGAAGAACGTAATCCTGAAAGACCTTATGTATTAAAGAAATTTGCTAAAGACTTTGAAACTGTTAGTGGAGAAGTAATAGATATTAATGATCCTATTGTTTTAGATGATTATAAATATGTAACTAAACTAATTATTGAATCACAAGCAAAAGATTTTAAATTAGATAATTTTATGAATCATTATAAAACAGTTATTAATGCTAAATTTAAAGATCAAAAAGTAGATTTTGCTGCAGTTGATGCGATGCTTCAAAGATTAATTGAAATAATGATTGAAAAAGGAGATTCTAATTATACAATAAGAAATATTATTGCATATATTGAAACTGGACAAGCTAATTATTTAACAAGATTTGGAGATTCTCGTAATATGGCATGTAATTCTTCATTTAGAGAAGATATCTTATATATGTTAAAAATGAAGAATATGACAGCTACGGATTATGTAGCACAATTCTATAATAGAATGTTCTCTTTAGATGATAATATTAAAGCATTAATAAAAGAATATCTTGCTTATGGAGACTATAAATATGGAAGAGAAGATACAAGAGAATATTTAGAAGGATATGTATCTACTACTAATCCAGCATATATAACAAGAGATAGTGATTTTAGAGAACGTTTTAAACAAGCTAAACTAGCTGATAAAGTTAGAATGTATATGAGAACAACAGGAAAGAATATAGACGATATTATAGAATTATGTAGACCAAGAAAAAAATAGAGTTACTTTTGTAACTCTTTTTTTAAGTTTTATTGAATATAGATAATTATTTTAATATAATTAAATTAGAGGTGTAAATGGAAGAAATTGCTCTTGAAGTATTAAATAGAATATTTGATTATGGATATGAAGCTTATATTGTAGGTGGTTTTGTACGTGATAAATTATTAGGTATAGAATCTAATGATGTAGATATTACAACAAATGCAACTCCTATGGAATTAAAAAACATATTCCCGGAGATTAATATAGATAAAGATAATTATGGATCAGTAACACTATTTTATAAAAATAATAGATTTGAAGTTACTACTTATAGACAAGATTTAGATTACATTGATAATCGACATCCAAGTGAAATAAAATATGTTAATGACTTGAAAACAGATTTACTAAGACGTGACTTTACTATTAATACTATTTGTATCGATAAAGAAGGTAATATAGTAGATTTATTAGGTGGTAAACAAGACTTAGAAAATCATATTTTAAGAAGTATCTTAGATGCTAATAAATCATTTCATGATGATAGTTTAAGAATACTTCGTGCTATAAGATTTGCAGTACTTCTTGATTGTCATCTATCACAAGATGTTGTTAATGCTATAAATACTAATAAGCATCTTTTAAAGAATTTATCTTATACAAGAAAAAGAAGAGAACTAGATAAGATTTTTGGAAGTATGAAAGCCGAAAATGGTATTAACTTAATACAATCTTTTGAGTTAGAGCATTACTTAGATTTAGATTTTAGTAGAGTAATAGATTATAGTGATTTAGTAGGTATATGGGCTATGATTAATAATTTAGATTATTGTATTAATAATAGTGAAAAATCATTAATTAAAAAAGTTAATCATGCTTATCGCCAAAATAATTTAGATTACAAAATATTATATAAATATGGACTTTATGTAAATATTTTAGCAGGTATTAATAAAGGAATAGATAAGAAAGATATAATAGCTAGATATGATGAACTTCCTATTAAAGATAAAAGTGAAATTAATATAGAAGCTAAAGATATATGCAAGATATTAAATATTCAACCTGGAAGAATAATTGGTGAAATATTTAGTGATTTAGAAGAAAAGATTATTGATAAAAAACTTGATAATGATAAAGAAAAAATAAAAAAGTATATAAAGAAGGTATATAAAAATAAGGAGGTTTTATGAGAATACTAAAGAATTTACTTAAGAATGATTATGTAATTAGAACAGAGATGGATTTCCCAAAAAAAGGAATAGAATTTATTGATATAAATTCTCTAATTATGAATGATGAAGCACTTAAAGAAATATTTGCTTTATTTGTTAAAGAAGTTAAAGATAAAGATATAGACTATATTATTGCTCCAGAAGCAAGAGGATTTATCTTTGGACCAACTGTAGCTTATAAAATTGGAGCTGGTTGTGTACCTGTAAGAAAAAAAGGTAAACTTCCACCAACAACAGTTGAATGTTCTTTTGAATATGAAAAAGAATATGGAAAAGATTATATGGAACTTCCTAAACTTGTTAATGAAAGTTATAAAGGAAAGAAGTTTTATATAATTGATGATATTTATGCAACTGGTAATACTGTTAAAGCTATTAGTGATGCTATTAAAAAATTAGGTGGTAAAGTAGTAGGAGCAGGAGTACTTATCAACATTAAAGAATTAAATAATAATAAAGAATTATTCTCAATAATAGATGTTAATGAAAGTGATAATTAAAGAGTTTAAAAAACTCTTTTTTTTATGTTATAATTAAAATGATGATAGGAGGAGGAAATATGAAGAATAAAAAATTATTTATTTTATTACTTTTAATTCCAATTATTATCTTTTTTATTGGAAGAACATTTGCTCTTCCTTATACCGAAGAAATAAGAAGTATAGAAATACAAAGTGATGATTATCCTGAGTCTGGTAGTTGGCATATAGATAAATCAGCTGAATGGACAGGTTTTGGTAAAGCAAGAGTAACATTTGATGTTAATTCAGTAATGCAAACTGAAAATAATAAAAATAAGGATATTATATTGGTAATGGATATATCAGGATCAATGCTTGGTGACAAATTAGATAGATCGACAAGTGATGCAATCGAATTAGTAGAATTCATTTTATCCAATCCAAATAATAGAATGGCATTAATAGTTTTTGATACATCATCTATTGTAAAAACAGGTTTTACCAATAATAAAGATGACATGTTATATTTTCTAAATAATATAACATTAGGGGCAATGACTAATTATTGTTCCGCATTAGAGAATATTGACAATGTTATGCAAGATTATGAAGAAAAAAATGATACTGATTTAGTAACATTATTTCTAACAGATGGATATCCTAATGTTGATACGCCAAATGAAGTTGCAGAATACCATTTATTAAAAGACAAATATCCTTATATGAGAATTGAAGGAATTCAATATGAAATGGGAGTAGACATTATTCAAGAAATAATAGATATATCTGATAATCAATGGATAGCAGATATAAACACTCTTCATAATATCTTATTTGATGCGGTTTCATTCCCTTTAAAATATGATAAATTTATTATAACTGATTATATAAATAATGAATATTTTTATGTTAATTCAGTAGAAGATATCGAAGTCTCTTTAGGTGAAGTATTATTAGAAAACATCGATGGTGGTCAAAGAGTTGTATGGGATTTAGGAGATAAATATGCTTCTGGTGAAAAAGCATCTATGAATATTGATTTAGTGTTAAAAGAAGGTGTTTCTAGTGATGATGGCTTCTATCCAACTAATAAAGGTGAAAATATTAGTTCGAAGATAAACAATGGTAACGAAAAAGAATTGAATAGTGAATTAACACCTGTTTTAAAAAATGATTATCTTATAATATATGATACAAATACTCCAAATGGATGTACGCTACCTGATATCCCTAATGAAAGGTATCATGTTTATCAAACAATAACGAAAAGACAAGATATTTTATCATGCTCTGGGTATTTATTTAAAGGGTGGGTAATAGATGAAAATGACGCTAGTGATATAGAAATAATAAATGATAATACATTTATTATGCCAAGTCATAATGTTCATATTAAGGCAGTATGGACACAACAAAGCATAGTTAAATCGATGGAAGGAACTGTAAAGCCTAAGGCGACTTTATATAATGTTTTAAAAAATACTGCTAAGGATAAGATATATGCTCTAGAATATGATGGATTACATCAAGATAGCATGGACGCATCAAAATCAAAGAAAAAAATATATTATTATCATTATTCATCAGGAAGTTATTATGCAATTGCGGATATGAATAATGTCATTTTCGCAGATCATTGTTGGAAAATGATAAGAACCACGGATACTGGTGGTGTAAAACTTGTATATAATGGCGAAATTGTTAATAACCAATGTTCTACTAATAGAAATACCCACTTAGGTTATAATTCTTATACAACACAAAATTTTAATGGAACATATTATTACAGTGATGACTATATTTATAATAGTGACACTAAAAAATTTACTTTATCTGGAAATGTGCAACAAATTACGATATCTTCTACTAGTGATGAAAGTACAAAATCGCAATTGATTGGGAAATATTCATGTCGATTGTATAATAAAGATAGCACATGTTCAACTTTATATTTAATTGATTATATATATAATGAGAATTTATTTTCAGTTCTCAAACTAATGGATGGCTCATATTATGCTTTCTTTGGGGCGCTTCCATTTAACCAAAAGTCAGAAGGAATATCATATGCTGGATATATGTATAATAATAATTATCAAAGAGGTTATATTAATAATACAAGTAGAGATACTATGCATGATTATGAAGGAACACTAAGTACTAGTTATTGGTATGCTGATTCTGTTGAATGGAATGATGAAGAAAGCAAATATCATTTAGTAAATCCTTATCAAGTAAGTTCTACAAGTGAATATGGTAATTTAATTGGAAAGTATACTTTTGGAAAAGATTCAGAAGATTATATAAATTATAGTGCTAGGTATATAGTTGATATTAAGAATGATGGAAATGGTACATATTATAATGATTATGATTATATTGAATTAAAATCAGGCAATAATGTTGATTATTATATTGATACATATACTTTTGGAGATGAATATGTAAAAAACAATGATGGAACATACACGATATATAGTGTAGTAGATAATGGGGATGGAACTACTACAAAAAATCCTGGTATAATAATGGATGATAATAATTATAATTTATATAAATCTCAACTGGTCAGTAAGTATATTTGTAGGCACACATCAGATGATAAATGTGAAGAAATTTGGTATGTAATTTATACTGGAGATAGGTATTTTGAATATGTAAACAAACAATATACATTTGGAAGTAGTTTCGAATATATATTTGATGAAGAAGAACAAAAATATAAATATGTATTAACTGGAGATATCATAACTTTATGGGATGTTAAAAATGCTGGTAATATATTAAAAGACACACATTATACATGTTTAAGCACAGCTACTGAATGTGAAAAAATGGCATATATATATTTTGGAAATAATTATTTTGAATTAAATGATGGTAAAGATATTAGTGATCTTTTAAATGAGATGTTATATGACGATGATGTTAATACAACAAATTCAACAATGAAAACAGGTGTTGAGGCTTGGTATAAAAAATATATTTATGATAAAGGTTATGATAAATATGTCGAAGATACAATATATTGTAATGATAGAAGAATATCTGTTCTTGGTGGTTTTGATCCAAATGGTGGAGGATTAGAAACAACTTCTGAAATACCATATAGTGTAAAATTTGCATCATCAACGGATTTGATTTGTCCAAATGAAACGGATAAGTTTAGTACATTGAATAATAAAGCTAAATTAAAGTATAAAGTGGGATTACCAACATATGCTGAAGAATCTTTGATAGGAAATTCTAGCGCAAGAGAAATGTATTCACAATATTTTACAATGACTCCGTATAGCTATTTCCTTACCAGCCCTAACATGTGGGATATATGGGGATATACGGGATTGTCGGATACTTATGTTGGATATCCTATCGGTGTTAGGCCAACAATCTCTTTGGCTCCAGGCGTAGAATATAATGGTGGTAATGGAAGTAAAACAAAACCATATATAATTGATACAGAATAAAGACTAGAAATAGTCTTTTTCTATTTGATTTAATACTGTTATTTAGATATAATTTATCTAGGAGGATTTATGGGTTTATTTAGTAATTTAAAAAATCTTTTTAAGAAAGATAAAGAAGAAATAGAGAAATTAGATGAAGAAGAAAAAATAGAATTAGAAGAAAAGAAAGAAGAAGTTAAAGTTTATGAAAAAGGTTTAACTAAATCACGTGAATCTTTTGTATCAAAACTTGCTAACTTAACTAATAAGTATCATAAAATAACAGAAGATTATTTTGATGAATTAGAAGAAATATTAATTATGGCTGATATTGGTGTTAATACAGTTATGAATTTTATGGATAGACTACGTGATAGAGTTCGTCATGAAAAGATTGAAGATACAGAATTCTTAAAAGAAGTTATCGTTGATGAATTATTTGTAATATATGTTGATAACAATATCTTAAGTAGCAAGATTAATTATAATACAG
>JAEEGL014313585.1_pt1 | contig 21647 bp, 15 predicted proteins | sample 9134231 | NCBI WGS metagenome assembly JAEEGL01 (sample SAMN16246548, study PRJNA631951) | gut metagenome | biome: gut microbiome; feature: rumen; material: fiber-attached | host: Bos | place: Iran: Karaj | collected 2018-10
CATCCATGTCGGACAGGAACTGGCGATAGCCCTTCTTGCCGCCCAGCGCGAAGAGCGGGCGGAAGTGGTTGGAATAGTCCGTCGCGTACAGGGCGCCGTTGGCCATGCCCATGTACCGAACGGAAAGCCCGCCCACCCTGGTCAGCAGCTCGTTGACGATCTCGGTGGCCTCGTCAAAGTCGGTCAGCGCGTACTTCACCTGGATGGGGAAGCCCGCGATGCCGATCTTCTTGAGGATCGCGCCGTAGATGTCCGCGTAGAACGTGGTGTTCGCCTGCACCTCCAGCCGGTCCAGACCGTACAGGTCGATCAGGTACTGGCGGAAGAACTTGGCCATGCCGACGTAGTTGGCTTCCTCGTCATAGAGGAAGGTGTACCGGATCTGAAGATCCGTGGCCGGCAGGCGGCAATAGCCCCACTCCTGGACCTCGGTCTTGGTGGTGAGGCCGTCTCTCACCTCGACCTCCACCTCCGAATAGACCTTCGGGAACATGGTCAGGCCGGAGCTCGAGCCGTTGGAATAGTAGATCTCGTCGGTGGCCGTCACGTAGAACGAGGGGTAAACGTAGTTGTACTGGTTCTGTTTTCCCTCGGCCAGATAGGCGGCCACGTTGCCGATCTCATAGCCCTTTTCGATGATGCCGAACAGCGCGCGGTTGTCCTGCTTCATCCCGAAGACCGGCAGCACCGAGGTCTCAAAGTACGGGATGTCCGCGATCTTGTTGCCGTCGCGGGCCAGCGCCTCGTCCTTGTGGCGGTTGGAGAGCGCGATCTGGACGGAGGTCGAACGGATGTCGCCGTTGCCGTGCTCGATGATGGCGCCGGAGCCGTCGGGGATGAAGGTATAGCCCTCTTCCACCTCGGTGTCCAGCATGGCGCCGAACTGCGGCAGCACGTCGAGACGGGTGATGGCCACCTCGGAGGGCTGTTCGATCTCGCTGGTGACGACCTGGACCTTCAGGGTGTTGCCCTCGATCTTGTAAATGACCGGAATCATAAAGTTGACGCCGGAGGCGGCGGCGGTATAGCCGATGTACTCGTACTCGGCCGCCAGGTCGTCGCGCGTGAAGCCCAGATTCTGCCAGTCGGCGATCAGCTGGTTCTTCTTGAAGACCGTGGCGGTGGCGCTGGAGTACAGCTCGTAGACGCCCTCGCCGGTCTCAAGCAGCGGATAGGTCTGCAGCAGGAGCTGGATCTTCAGATCCCACTCGTCCCGCTTGGCCTTCTTGGCGGATTCCGTCTTCTGACGGTTGACTTCCTTCTCCATCGAAGCGTTCAGCGCCTCGATCTGATAGTAGGCGTAGCGGGAGGCGAACTGCTTCCGGGCCTTTTCGTCCGGATTGCCCGCTTCGTCCACGGCGATCTCGCAGTACTGTTCGTAGTAGCGATCGAAGGAGCTTTCGCTCATCGCCAGCGGATAGATCTCGGAGTTGATGTCGCCAAAGCCGTAAATGACCTTAAAGCCGACGACTTTGCCGTTCTCCACGATCTCTTCGAAGGTCGCCTGATCGCGGACCACACAGTCGGTGTAGGAGTAATAGGTGTTGGTCTTGGAAGCCGAAGAGACGTAACCGATGTCGGCCAGACGGTCCCGGTTGCCGTTCTGGTCGTAGTTGTAGACCAGAACGAGCTGGGACTGTTCCGTCTTCTGCCGCTCTGTCGAGGCGCTCTCCGACCCCTGCTTGTAGTGGGTGGGGTTGCTGCGCCAGACCTCGCCGGTCTTGGTGTCCGTAACGTTGATGCTCAGCCACTCGTAAGGCTCATAGTCCAGAGCGATCTCAAGGTTGGACTCGCCGCCGGCCTGATACTCCTTGTAATCCGGCGCAACGAACTGTTCGCCCTTGTATTCGACGGCCTGCGCCCCGAAGGGAATCAGCATCGAAAGGATCAGCGCCAGACAGATGACCGTGCAGGCTTTCATTTTTTTCATGCCGTTTCCCTCCTTTTAGAAGAATCGCAGTGAGATCTCCCAATAAAGGCCCGTGATGAAGCCCACCATCTGAGAGATCAGGTTGAAGAACAGCAGCAGCAGGAAAATGATGACCGCCATGGCGACGACGATGAGCACCGTGGTGAGGATCGTCTTGCCCAGGGTGTACTGGTGGATCACCAGCACGCTGCTGACCATCAGCAGGGCGGACCAGCCGATGGAGATGTAAAGCAGGAGATAGTAGAAGGATTCGTAATCTTCCGACATGATGTTGCTCAGGAAGATCAGCGGGAAGCCGATGATGAAGAAGGGGGCCATGGCGTAAGCAGAGGCCATGACGATGTCCTTGAAGGACCCTTCGCCGTTCATCAGCGTCGTCAGACTCCAGTTGGCGACGCACCACAGCAGGAACGTACCCAGAACGATGGCGATCTCTTTGAGGACGTTCAGGCTGACGCCGTCGTACTCCGGATTGTAGATGAAGCCGGTGAACTGGGTCTTGAAGATCTGCTGCACGCACAGCAGGCCCACGATGATCAGCGCCGCGGTAAGCGAGCCGCGTTTTTCATGTTTGAGATCCCAAAAGCCGTCAAACGGATGGAACATGAGCGTGAACGCGTATTTGAGTTGCTTCAACACAGTGACCATATGCTCACATCACCTTCTTTACGCCGTTCCGCAGGAAGCTCCGGAACTGTTTCGTCGTCTTGATGATCCAGATCACCAGAACGATGCCGACGATCACCAGGAAGACGACGGTAAACTTGTTGCCGATCAGTTCGTGGAGATATTCCTCCAACGCCTTGGAGTAGTACTCCACGTTCTTGGCGATGGTGAAGTACCTCATGGCCGCCCGGTACTCGCCGCTGCGGTACAGGGCCTTGCCCACGCCGGAGTATGCCAGCATGTTGTTGGAATTCATCTTCAGGACTTCCTGCCAGAGGTCCTCGGACTGCTGATACTCGCCCTGCTGATAGGCCCGGACGGCGGCCAGGATCCTGGCGCCGTAGTCGGTGGGCTTGAAGATCATCAGCGAAGCGTCGATGGAGTCCAGCACGATGACCTTGTCGTCCTGGAAGGTCCCGATGGCCACCGGGTTCTTGAAGGTGCCGAACTGGGTGCCGTCGTTGGCGAACTGGAACAGCAGGTTGCCGTCGCAGTCGTAGCAGAAGACCTTGTGCCGCAGGGAGTCCATGATGTAATAGCAGCCGTACTCGTCGACGGTGATGTCCTCGAAGGCGGAGGTGCCGCAGAGCACCTGCATCTGCGCCAGCACGTTGACGCCGGAGCCGGCGCGCTCGTATTCGATGGTCACCGAGGCGATGTCGCCCACCGGCGGATAGGTGCCCGTGCGGGACGTGATGTCCGTGCCGTAGGAGTTGATCTTCTTCACCGGGGCGTGCTCCTGTCTGCCCGCGGTGTCGTCATAGTCCGTCTTCATCGAGTCGTGGATATAGCGGTCCGCGATGGTCTTGGTGACCACCCAGACGAACCCCTCGGGATCCATGGCGATGTTGTTGTACTCGGTCGGAACGAAGTGCTCCATCCGGGCCAGCTGCTCGTTGGTGGAGATCAGCCGCCAGAACTTTTCGATCAGCTCGTAAGAGACCTCCGGCGCGCCGTAAAAGCTGTTGAACGAGCCGTCCGGGTTCAGCTTCACGATGCCGCGGTTGATGGTCTGACAGACCACGTGCATGCGCTCGGCCCGGTCGACGACCAGCTTCAGCGGTTTGTACGCCGCGTTCTCGTTGATCAGATCGATGGCCGGCTTGGTGTAGATGGTCTCGGCGGCGATGGGCTGGCAGGCCTCTTCCACAGAGCCCTTCTTGTCCAGCTCGCCCAGCATGTCGAAGCGGACGATGCGGGCGTTGCCCGTATCCGCCACGTAGAGCAGCTTCTTGTCGAAGTGCTCGTAAACGAACAGGCCGCTGGGCGCGTTGAACGTGACGTTCTCTCCCTGATAGGAGATCTCGCTTCCCACGACGCCCTCCCCCGCGCTGCCGATGATCCGGACCAGCTCGAGGTCCGAGTCGAAGATGCAGACGCGGGCGTTCTTCCCGTCGAGGACGTAGATGTTGTCGTCCTGATCCACGAACAGGTCGGCGGCGCTGGTGAAGGCGCCGATGCCGTAATCCACGCCGTTGACTTCCTGTTCAAAGGAGTACGGGATCGGCGCGGCCGTGGCGATGCCGTTGTTGTCGTACGAATACCCCCGGTGCGGGACCAGCGCGAAGGACGAGGCGCCCAGCGCCGCGCAGAGCAGGAGCATCAGAAGGAGTGCGGTCAATCGTCTGTGCTTCATAGATCTCCTTCCTCCTTATTCCTTGATGCCCGACTTGGACATCGTCTCGATGACGTTGCTCTGGGAGATGATGAAGACGATGATCGGGACGAGCATCATGACGACCACGGCGGCGGCGGCGGCGCCGGCGCGGGCGTAACCGCCGGACGTGATCTGGCTGATGGCGTACGGAAGAGTCTTGAGCTCTTCGCTGTAGATGTACATGCTGTTGTTGGTGTTCCACAGGGTCTGGACGGAGAAGATCATCAGCGTCAGCCAGCCGGACTTGACGTTCGGCATGACGATCCGCCAGAAGATCAGGCCCTCGCGGGCGCCGTCGATCTTGGCCGCGTCAAACAGCGCGTCGCTCAGGTCGGCCATGAAGTTCTGCATCAGGTAGAGACCCAGCGAAGAGCCGAAGGCCGGGACGATCAGGCTGAAGTAGGTGTCGATCCAGCCCAGGCGCGCCATGATGATGTAGGTCGGGATGGTCAGGACCGTCGCGTTGAACATCAGCGCGAAGCGGACCATCTTCGCAAAGCCCTGCGAGAAGGGGAAGCGGTACTTGGCCAGAGGATAGGCCGCCATCGAAGCCAGGATGATATGGCCGAAGGTGCCCACCGCGGTGATCATGACCGTGTTGAAGACGTAACGGGAGAACGGGACCCAGGAGCTGGACATCAGCCGGAACAGATCCGCGTAGTTGTCGGGCGTCGGAGACGTGACGTAGAGACGCGGCGGGAAGATGTAAAGCTCGTTCATGGGCTTGATGGACTGGATGATCGCGAAGTACAGCGGGATGACCATGATGATGGCAAAGATCACCAGAAAGAGCGTGACGCCGATGTCGCCGGAGACGCGGCGGTTGACGCGGTTGCCCGCTTTCATTCTGAATATTCTGATCGCCATATCAGGTGCCCACCTTTCTGAGGAGCTTCTGGATCAGCTCGTTGCACACGACCATCAGCAGGAACAGCAGGACCGCGATGGCCGAGGCATAGCCCATCTCGAACCTGGTGTTGCCATAGTCCTCCAGATGGTGGACGATGGTGTGCGCCGAATAGTTCGGGCTGGGGAAGCCGACCAGCGCCGTGATGACGGCGCCCATGCCGAACGAGCCGGTGATGCTCATGACGGCGGCGAACATCAGGTGATCCTTCATGGTCGGAAGGGTGATGTACCAGAGCTCCTGCCACCGGTTCTTGATGCCATCGATGGCGCCCGCCTCATACAGATCCTTGGGAACGCCCTGCAGGCCGGCGATCAGGGAAAGGAAGCCGGTGCCCAGCGACAGCCACAGGCTGACGACGATGACGCAGAAGGGAACGGTCTTTTCGTTCTGCAGCCACGGGACCGCTTCGGTGATGAAGCCCCAGTTCAGCAGAGCCGAGTTCAGCAGGCCGTACTCGTCGGCGGAGAAGATGTACGAGAACATGACGTAGCTCGTGCCGGAGATGGCCGGCGCGTAGAAGAACAGGGTGAAGACCGCGCGCACCTTCGGCGGAAGCTCGTTGATCAGCCACGCGAACCCGAGGGACATCAGATATCCCACAGGACCGGTGATGACCGAGAACAGCAGCGTGTTCTTGATGGCCGTGATGAACAGGTCGTCGTCAATGAACAGCGCGTAGTAGTTGTCGATGAAGACCCAGCTCGGCCTGTCGATCATGTTGAAGTTGGTGAAGCTGAAGTAGATGGCAATGAGCACCGGGAGCACGGTGAACGTGATGAACACCAGAGCGTACGGCGCGATGAACGCGTAGTAGACCTTGGCTTTTTTCATCAACGACCACTTGTACTGGAAGTACTTGCCGATGTTCCGCATCGCTGTCTTGAACTCGAGGTCATTGGAGGCAGCGGCTTTGTTCATCTCTGACAATTTACATTCCCCCTTTACTTGAGATCTTCAGCGGTGCGAAGACCGAACTCGGTCCGTTTCTTGCTGAGCTCGAGGTTGATTTCGTCGATGTAGTCCAACAGGGTCTCGCGCGGATCGGTGCGCAGGTTGTACGTACGGGTGAACGCATTGGTCATGTGGCGCTCGGTGTAATAGCTGCCCGGGACCTCCGGAACGCCGTCCGTCCAGGAGCGGGCCACCAGGATGGTGTTGAGCTCTTCCGTGGACCAGCCTTGGGTGTAAACGACGGCCTTGTTGGCGGAGAAGATGCGGTTGGCCTTGCCCATGGTGGCTTCGACCTCGGCGCAGTAGTCGATCTGGATCTCGTCGGAGGTCCACCACTTGATGAACTCCCAGGCGCTCTTCTGGTTGTTGGACTTGGAAAGGATGATGCAGCCGTTGCCGGAGGCGGCGACGGAGTGATCGATCCAGGTCGTGCCGTCCTCGTTCTCATAGGTCTGGCCGGGCATCAGCGTAAAGCTCCAGTTGCCCGCGATCTCCGGGGCGGAGATGGCCAGCTTGTTGACCATCGAGATGTCCTCGATGCCCAGCGGGACCTCGCCGGTGCGGAAACGGGTCTGGAAGTCGATGTCCAGGTTGACGCCGTAGCTGCGGTACAGGTTCACGTACTGGATGAACGCCGCGACGGCCTCGTCGGTGTCAAGACCGGTGGCATAGCCGAACATGTCGCCCTCGCCGCGGTACAGAACGCCGTGCCGCTGGTTGATCAGGCCGAACATGTTGGTGATGGCCGCCTTGAAGCCGAATTCCATATAGCTGTTGGCCAGCTCGGGGATGATGTCGTAGACGTCCTCCCAGCTCTGCGGGATGGCCCAGCCGTTCTCACCGAAGATGTCGGTGCGGTAGAACATCACCTGGAAGTTCAGGGTCTCCGGCAGCGCGTAGACGCCGTCCAGATAGGTGAAGCTGGTGTAGGCGCTGGGGTAGAAGCGGTTCAGGACCTCGGCGCAGTCGTCGAACTGGGACAGGTTGATGACGGCGCCGCGCATGGCGAAGTTGACCGGCTTGTTGCTCTGCACGCCGATCACCACGTCCGGGCCCTTGCCGGCCAGCGTGGCCGGCAGCAGCGCGTCGATGGCGATGATCTGCAGGTTCACGCCGATATCCGGGTATTTCGCATTGAAGTCGCTCTCGATCAGACGCTTCAGGATCTGCGCCTGTTCGCGGCCGCCGCCGGTGACAGAGGCTGCCGCGCTGGGCGTGAACCACACCGTGATGGTGTTGTCCCCGTCCGCCGAGGTGCCGACGGAGGAATAGTCCACCACGAAGGACGACCACAGCAGCCGGACTTCGTGTCCGATGCCGCGGAACAGGCCCGCGCGGTTGCTGGGCAGATCCGCCTTGGAGCCGCTCAGATAGAGGCAATCCAACTCCAGAGGCTGCTTCTGCAGCTCCAGGATCCATTCGGCGATGGCCGAAACGTCGTTCTTGAACGACGTGAAGTTCTTGGCGATCAGGATCGGTCGGTTGGCCATCCGCTCGATGCGGTCCGCCGTCCGTTCGAGGACCGCGGAGTTGGCGCTGCGTTCACCGGTGATCTCAAAGAGCTCGTCGGACAGGCCGCGCAGAACGACGGCTTCGTCCCGCAGGGTCTGCAGCTCTTTGATCAGATACTTCTCAAAGCCGTAGTCGGTGTCCTCGTCCGGGTTGTTGCCGCAGAGGGCCAGCATCCGGCGGTAGACCGTCATCAGCACGTTGACCGAGTCGTCCAGCTTTCTGGCCAGATCCTCGATGGTGCCCAGCGTGGCCTCCAGGCAGATGTTATAGGTCTTGCCGGCCTCGAAGTAGAACTGGAAGGCCGTCTCTTCTCCGCGCTCATCCGCCTTGGTGTCGCCCAGCGTATAGTACCCGAAGTTCGGATCATAATAGAAGGAACAGTCCGTCGCCTCGGCGAAGGGGTACTCGCCGTTGATGGTGAGCGCCCGCCCGGAGCTCACGCCGCGGTTGACGTTCTGACGTCCGCGGAGCGTGATCATATAGAGGCCGGACTCGGGAACGGTGACGTCCCACGAGACCCACTCGCCCGCTTCCTGCCACATCTCGCCGCCGATGACGTTGATCTGCGTGTGATCATACGTGAACTTGCCGCTGGCGGAAGAGTTGAGGACGGAGGAACGGCTGTGGTACGGATAAATCGAAGAGTTGCTCTTGGTGGCGGTCTGCTCGGCCTCGATCTTGACCAGCGCGCCGTTCCCGGCGGGCTGATATCCCTTGGCCGCGTAATCCGCCTTGACCTCGGCATAACTCGGCAGGGTCTTCGGCGCGCAGAACGCGATCTCCTCGACCAGCAGGTCCGACCGCTCGGAGACGACGGTCAGCTCGTGCTCGCCCGCCTCGACGTAAATGCGGAACGAGTCGAAGTAATAGGTCTCGTCGTCGTTGAGATACTCGACGCGCCACTCCGGCTTTTCCAACGTGGCGGGCTTGATCTCGTTGCCGAGGCTGTCGTGCTCCGATCCCACCGGCACCGCGTCCGCCCACACACGGGAGAACGAAACGGACTTGAGCTCGTCAAAGGGGAACTCTCCGTCGAGCTTGAAGCCGCGCTCGATCTTGGCGCCGTTGCTGATCACGGTGCCGTCCGGCATGGCGACGATGGGGAAGTACTTGACCCGGACCTCGTAAAGGGCGGACTCAGGAGCGGTGAAGCGGAACGTCAGCTCCGCGAGCTCGGTGGGCTTGAGCTCCTGATCTTTGGCAAGATCGTCCTTGACGACCGACTCCTGCTCCTTGGTCTCGTCCTTGAGCAGGACCGCGTTCTTCACGCCTTCGTACTCCGGCAGGATCTCATAGTTCATGTTGGTCTCGCCGGAGATCGAGGTGTAGTCGATGATGACGTCCTCTCCGTCATAGACCTTTTTGTCCGCGTTGCGCTCCCGATAGCTCCCGTAGGAGGACTCCGAGAAGTTCACAGACGCATACTCGGATCCCGTCGGCGACGCAGTCGTCGTCAACGCGGCGGTCGTCCCGTTTTCCGCGTGCGAAAGCATGCCCAGCGGAGCTGCCGTCAGGATGGTGACAGCCGCGAGCAAAAACGCCACACAGCGGACGAACCGCTTTCCGGCCGGACGCCAGCCACGCACGCTGCTGCCCGGACCGTTCCAGTTGTTTCCCTGCATAATTCCACCCTTTCCCATAAGGATTTCAGAGTTCAGAAACCAGTCGGCGGTCTTTTCAAAACGCTTCGCCCCCGCAAGCCGCACGGAAGAGCTTCCCACCGTCCGCTCTTTGTACATTTTGCCAAGTCAAAAAAGGGAAAAACGCACCGAATATGGCCTTTAAAAAAGGCCACGTTCGGGATTTTGTCTCATTTTTGCAGGGCGACCCGCGTTTTTTTGTTGCGTTTCCGCAAACCAATCCATCTAATCTCACTAATATAATAGGGGATTTTATTCAATTTGTCAATAGCGCCCTTCAAATTTTCTTCGATTTTTTTCGCCCCGTCTCCCCGGCCGAGTGGGTAGTATTGTACAAATCCGACCGGACAAAACTATGGATTTTTACCAAATCCGCACCGTTTCAGACACAAAAAGCGGGGGCCGCCGGACCGGCAGCCCCCGTCTTTTCCACTTTTTCCCGTTCCGGCGGCCTCTCCTCCGCCGCGATCCTTGGGCAATCTACACAACTGCCCGTTAAAAATTATACAATTTGTATTTGTCTACTGAACGTATTATATTTTTTCGTCACTTTGCCGCATCCCGGCTGCGCAGGTCGCTGCGCTTGATCTTGTCGCTGGCCGTCTTGGGCAGTTCGGCCACGAATTCGATGACGCGCGGATACTTGTACGGCGCGGTGGTATGCTTGACGTGGTCCTGAAGCTCTTTGACCAGCGCGGCCGACGGTTCGAACCCCTTGGCCAGCACGATGGTGGCCTTGACGATCTGGCCGCGCTCCGGGTCCGGAACGGCGGTGATGGCCGCCTCCAGCACCGCCGGATGGGTCATCAGCGCGCTTTCCACCTCGAAGGGTCCGATCCGGTAGCCGGAGGACTTGATCACGTCGTCGCTGCGGCCCACGAACCACAAAAAACCGTCCTCGTCCATCCAGGCCACGTCGCCGGTGTGGAAATACCCGTCGTGGATGATCTGCTTCGTCTTTTCCGGATCCTTGTAATAGCCCACGGTGAGGCCGGCCGGGCTTCCCTGGTCCAGGGGGATGCAGAGCTCGCCCTCGTCGCCCCGCTCCACCTCGACGCCGTTCTCGTCCAGCAGCTTTACGTTGAAGTGCGGCGACGGGCGGCCCATGGAGCAAGGGCGCACCTTCAGCCACGGGAAGTTGGCCGCCAGCACGGCGGTCTCGGTCATGCCGAAGCCCTCGCGCAGCTCGAGGCCGGTGTATTCCTTCCATTTATTATAGACTTCCCCGTTCAGCGGCTCGCCCGCGATGCAGCAGTGGCGCAGGCTGGACAGGTCGAAGGCGGACATGTCCTCCTTGATCAGGAAGCGGAACACCGTGGCCGGGCCGCAGAACACGTTGACGCGGTACTTCTCGATGACGTGCAGCACGTCCGTCGGGCGGAACCGCCCCGCGCAGTCGTAGAGCATCAGCGTGGCCTCGCAGATCCACTGGCCGTAGATCTTGCCCCACGAGCTCTTGGCCCAGCCTGTGTCGGCGTGGGTGTAGTGCAGGTCCCCCGGATTGATGTTCTGCCAGAACCGCGCCGTCAGGATGTGGCCCAGCGGATAGCGGAAGTCATGGGTGACCATCTTGGGGTTGCCCGCCGTCCCGGACGTGAAATAGATCAGGAACGGGTCGCCGTTCTCCGTGGGGCGCCGGGTCCACTCGGCCGGCGCGGCGGCCAGCGCGGCGTCGAAGTCGTCGAACCCGTCGAACTTGCCCCCGATGCCCAGACGGATCTGCGGCCCGCCGCAGATCTCCGCCGCCTCCAGGATGTGGCCGCGCAACTCGGGGATGTCGGCGCAGACCACCGCCTTGGCGCCGGAGGCCTGAAAGCGATAGACCAGATCCTTGGTCATCAGCTGGTGCACCGCCGGCAGCAGCACCGCCCCCAGCTTGTGGACCGCCACGGCGGTGATCCAGTACTGCCAGGCGCAGCGCAGCAGCGTCATGACGATGTCGCCCCGGCCGATGCCCCGGGCGGCCAGCAGGTTGGCGCACTTGTCCGTCAGGGTCTTCAGCTCGGCGAAGGTGACGCGCTTTTCCTCGCCGCGGTCGTTGCACCAGATAAAGGCCAGGCTGTCCGGCCGGATGGCCGCCAGCTCGTCTACCACGTCATAGCCGAAGTTGAAATGCTCCGGCACGTTGATCTTGAACTCCCGTTTGAACTCCTCGTAGGACGAAAAGTCCGTCCTGCAGAATCGGTCGATAAACATATTGGTTCCCTCGGATGTGAATGGATATGGATCAAAAGTGTCCGGCCGGAAGGTCCCGGCGCCTATTTGATGACGACGACGATCAGCCGCACCGGCTTTTCGTCCAGCGCCTCCATGGCGTGGGGATAGGCCGAATCGAAATAGAGCGAGTCGCCCTCGTTGATGATCAGCTCCCGGCCGCCGATGTAGAACCGCATCCGGCCCTCCAGGCAATAGTGGAACTCGTGGCCCGTGTGGGCGTTGGGGTGAAGCGGCGCGTCCGCCGGCTTCGGCTCCACCGTGACCAGCAGCGGCTCGGCCTTCCGCTCGGAAAAGCCGTAGGCCAGCGCCTTATAGTCGTATCCCTCGGTGCGCTCGACGCCGATGCCCCGGTCCTTGCGGACCACCGAGTACATGGTGAGCTTGGCGCGGTCCCCGGTGAGCAGCTCGGTGACGGAGATGCCGAACAGATCCGCCGCCTCGCACAGCACGCTGATGGGGATATCCACCTCGCCGCTCTCCATCTCCCGGTACTGCTCCGCTCCGACGGTCAGCTTCTCTCCCGCCTCTTCCACGGACAGCCCGGCGATCTCGCGCATCTCTCTCAGTCTCTCTGCGATCTCTCGAACGTGACCGGACATGGTATCATCTCCTTTTTTATCAACAGATATCAGAAAAGGACCCGTCTCCGGGAAATCCTTCCCAGGGACGGGTCCGATCAGACCCGCGGTACCACCCTGATTCGCGCATGGCCTTCCGGCCCGCGCGCGCCTTGTGTCGGGGGACGTTCCGATCCTCCGGTCTCTGTAACGGGAGCGCCCGTCCGCCGCTGAACAACGCGTTTCGTCTTTCACGGCGGAAACTCACTTGCGACCTTCCCCGGCGGTCCGCGCGCAAAGCGACTTCCACCCGCGAACGCTCGCGGTCGCTTTTCTCTGAAGCCGTCCCGGCCGGGTACTCCTCAAGTTCACAGTTTTTGGGGTGTTTTCAGTTGAGTGGCATCATTATACACCATCCGCCGGCGCTTGTCAACAGTTTTTTTGCCGCGGAGCGCGCCGCGCTCTGCCGTTTTCCGGCGTCCGGGGCCGGCCGCCCCGTCTCGCCTTTGCGCGCGGGGACGGTCTTGACCTCTCTTGACTTTCGTGCTATAATAAAGAATTGCAGAGCGAAAAACGGCTTTCTGCGCACCGGAAAGCGGCGCCCGCCGCGTTCCGCGCAAAAAACGAAGACTCAAAGGAAAGAAAGGCATCCGACCATGACCAAAATAGACGTGTTCTCCGGATTTCTCGGAGCGGGCAAGACCACACTGATCAAAAAGCTGATCCGCGAGGCGTACGCCGGGGAAAAGCTGGTGCTGATCGAGAACGAGTTCGGCGAGATCGGCATCGACGGCGGCTTTCTGAAAGAGGCCGGCATCGAGATCACCGAGATGAATTCCGGCTGCATCTGCTGCAGCCTGGTGGGCGACTTCAGCGAGGCGCTGGGGCAGGTCCTGGACCGCTTCGCCCCGGACCGCATTTTCATCGAGCCCTCGGGCGTCGGCAAGCTGAGCGACGTCATCCGCGCCGCCTCCGGCGCCGTGGCCGGCCGCGCGGAGATCGGCTCGCTGGTCACCGTGGTGGACGCCAACAAGTGCCGCGTCTACGTCAAAAACTTCGGCGAGTTCTTTCTGGACCAGCTGGAGCATGCGGGCACCATCGTGCTGAGCCGCACCGGCGACATCTCCCCCGAAAAGCTGGAACAGTGTCTGGCCCTGATCCGGGAACACAACCCCGACGCCACCGTGGTCACCACCCCGTGGGACCAGCTGACCGGCGACGCGCTCCGCGCCGTCCTGGAGCAGAAGAACACCCTTGCCGCCGCGCTGGAGCGCCTGAAGGACGAGACCGTCTGCCCCGTCTGCGGCCACGTCCACGACCATGACGACCACGACGACCATGACCACGATCACGATGATCACGACGATCACGACGACCACGACCACCACGATCACGACGATCACGACCATGACGGCCACGATCACGATCACGACCACCATCATCACCACGACCACCACGGGCATCACCACGCCGACGAGGTCTTCACCAGCTGGGGCGTCGAGACGGGCCGCCGGTTCACCGCCGACGAGCTGCGCGCGGCGCTGGCCGCGCTGGACGAAGGCTCCTTCGGTCAGGTCCTGCGGGCCAAGGGCATCGTCCCCGCGGAGGACGGCAGTTGGCTGCACTTCGACTATGTGCCCGGCGAGATCGACGTCCGCACCGGCGGCGCCGAGGTCACGGGACGGCTGTGCGTCATCGGCGCCAAGATCGACGAGGACGGCCTGCGCGGACTGTTCCGCGTCTGAGCCCGTCCATCCCGGGCAAGGAGCGACACGCCATGGATATTCCGGTGTATCTGTTCATGGGCTTTCTCGACGCGGGAAAGACCACCTATCTCTCCAATCTGATGCTGAAGTCCCGCTTCACGCAGGGAAAACGGTTCCTGCTGATCGTCTGTGAAGAGGGCGAATGCGAGTACGATCAGGACGCGCTGCGCAAAAAACAGATCGAGGTCCGCTTCGTCTCCTCGCCCGCCGAGCTGACGGCGCAAAAGCTGTCCGCGCTGGAGAAAGAGACCGGCGCCCAGCGCGTGGCCGTCGAATACAACGCCATGTGGACCCTGCGGCCGCTGGCCGAGGCGCTTCCCGAAAACTGGTATGTGTTCCAGAGCATCACGGTCTTCGACTCGCTGACCTTTCCGGTCTACAACGCCAACATGCGAAGCCTCGTCTACGAGATGCTGACCTCGTCCTCCGTGGTGGTCTACAACCGCGTGGCCCCCGGCTCGGACACCTCCGAGCTGCACAAGGCCGTCCGCGCCGTCAACCGCCGCGGCGACATCTATTACCGCTATGCCGACGGTAAGGTCGAGCAGGACACCGTGGAGGATCCCCTCCCCTTCGACTTTTCGGCGGACGTCATGGCCATCGGGGACCGGGATTACGCGCTGTGGTTCGCCGACATGTACGACGATCCCGAAAAGTACGACGGGCGCACCGTCCGCTTCCTGGCCTGGGCCGAGCGGGACGAGGGCGACCCCGACGGGCTGTTCATGGCGGGCCGCCATGTGCTGGCCTGCTGCGCCAACGACATCCAGTACGCCTGGCTGCCCTGTTTTTACGCGGACACGGACTCGCTGCGCTTTCCCGGCTGGTGCGTCGTCACCGGCGTGCTGGACACCGCCGACGAGAAAAACGGCGGCGTCTCCGTCAAGGTCCAGTCCGTGACCCCCTCTAAGGAACCCTCCGAACCGGTGGTCAGCGTCTATTGACCCTGACCGCCCCTCCTTCTCTGGTGACATGAACAAGCTCTGGACCCGCGATTTCACGATCCTGACGCTGGGCAGCGTCGTCAGCATGCTGGGCAACGCCATGTCGGGCTTTGCCATGAGCCTGCTGGTGCTGGACTATACCCAGTCCGCCCTGCTCTACGCCGTCTACGTGGCCGTGTTCACGCTGCCGCAGGTGATCGCCCCCGTCTTTTCCGGGGCGATCCTGGATCGGTTCTCCCGCAAAAAGACGATCTATACGCTGGACTTTCTCTCCGCCGCGCTCTACGCCTCGGCGGCTTTTGTCATCAGCTCGCGCTGGTTCAGCTTTCCGATCCTGGCGGTCTACTGCTTCCTGGTCGGCTGCATCAACAGCGTCTACACCGTGGCCTACCAGAGCTTTTACCCGCTTCTGGTCAGCGAAGGCAACTATTCTAAGGCCTATTCCATCTCCAGCGTCCTCGAGACCGTGGCCGCGGTCATGATCCCCGTCTCCACCTTCGCCTACAACCAGGTCGGCATCACGCCGCTGCTGCTGATCAACGCCGGCTGTTTCTTCATCGCCGCCGTCATGGAAACGCAGATCCGCGCCAAAGAGGACTATATCGCCCTGCAGAAGCAGAACGTCACGGCGCAGAGCTCCGGCCGCCAGCTTCTGCGGGACATCCGCGAAGGATTTTCCTATCTGTCGGCCGAGCGCGGCCTGCTTGCCGTCGCCCTCTATTTCACGGCCTCCGCTCTGGCCGCCGGCGCCTCGGCCGTCACCACGCTCCCCTATTTCAAGAGCACCTTTGAAAACGGCGAATACGTCTACATGCTGGTGGTCGGCATGATGGTGGTGGGCCGCGCCGTCGGCGGCCTCGTCCAGTACCGCGTCCGGCTCCCCGCCGCGGCGAAATTCGGCATCGCCCTCGGGGTCTATCTGGTCACCAACATCCTCGAGGCGACCTATCTCTTCACGCCCATCCCGGTCATGATGACCTTCTGCTTCCTGTCGGGGCTGATGGGCGTGACCAGCTATACCATCCGCGTCTCCGCCACCCAGAGCTATGTCCCGCATGAGAAAAAGGGGCGCTTCAACGGCGCGTTCAACATGCTGAACACCGTCGGCAGTCTGGCCGGACAGCTTCTGGCCGGCGGCCTCGGCACGGTGCTGCCCGCCCGGCTGGTCCTGCTGATCTTTTTCGGCCTCAACGCCGCGGCGGCCCTGACGTTCATCGGCGGCGGCCGGCGCCACGTCCGGCCCATCTTCAATCTGGACCGCTGACCTTCGTCCTTTTCCGGCCCGCGCCCTTCGGCGCGGGCCTTTTCCGTTTGCCCGTCCCGCCGAAAAAAGCGCCGGAAGGGCGGGGCGTTCCGTCCTTCCGGCGCAGCCGGATCTTCTCTTTTGCGGCCGCTTCAGTCCACCACGCGGGCGCTGGCGATCACAGGCCGGCGCTCGGCCTCGGTGATCATGCCCATGGGCCCCGTGCCGGCGGCGTTGGCCGCGATGGAATCCACCACGTCCATCCCCTCGACGACGTAGCCGAAGCAGGCGTATCCCCCGTCCAGACTACTGCGCGCCGCGTCGTCCAGCACGATGAAGAACTGGCTGGTGGCGCTGTTGAAGTCGTTGGAGCGGCGGGCCATGGAGATTGCCCCGCGGGTGTGCGGCAGGGTGTTCTGAACGCCGTTGGCCAAAAATTCGCCCTTGATGCTCTTGCCGGAGCCGCCGCTGCCGGTGCCCTCCGGGTCGCCGCCCTGGATGACGAAGCCCTTCTGGACGCGGTGGATGGTCAGCCCGTCGTAAAAGCCGTCGTTCACCAGCCCGACGAAGTTGGTCACGGTGACGGGCGCGGCGTCCGCGTCCAGCTCCAGCACGATCGTGCCGTACTTTTCGAACACCATCTCCACCCGGACCTTTCCGGACAGCTCCTCGCCGCCGCAGGCCCCGAGGCCCGCCAGCACGGTCCCCAAAATCAGGACCGTCAGAACGGTCCGAAGCGCTCTCTTCATCGTCGTTCCCCCCTTTTGGAAGCGGTATCGCGGATTTCTCTTATGATACCGCTTTCCGGGCGGTTTGTCAAGGGCCGCCGCGCCTTTTCAGGCCAGCGCCCCCGCAAGACAGCCGTCGATCATCCGGTGTCCCTGCGCCGTCGGGTGCATCCCGTCGCCGCAGAGCAGCTGCGTGAACCGGTGGGACAGCAGGAACGGCGCGCGCAGATCGATCACGGGGACCCCCAGCCCGGCGGCGGTGTCGCGCGTCACCACGTCGTAGTGCTCGTGCCAGCGGTAGAGCATGCTCTCGTCCCCCAGCCAGCTCATGATGCTGTCCCGGTCCAGCCCGCGGGAGATGAAGTCCAGAAAGCGCGACGGGTTGATCGGCACCAGACTGGTCACAAACACCTCGGCGCCGCGGCGCCGGACCGTCTCCACACAGCCGCGCAGGATCCCGGCGAAGACCTCCGCCGGGACCCGGGGCGAGTGCTCTTTCTCCGGCGCCGCCGAGACCTTTCTCCAGTCGAAGTCCGAGTCGTTCCCGCCGAAGGACAGGATCACCCGGTCGCCGGACGCGTCCTCGGGAAGCGAGCGCTCCAGCTCGGCGCGGACCTTCGGGGCCGTGGCGCCGAAGGCGGCTCGGTTCACCACCGTCTGCCCTTCGCCCAGACCCAGGTCCCGTTTGTAAAGCGAATATGCTTTCTTTTCTGCCGAGAACATCACGCCCTTCAGGACGGAATCTCCGAAAAGCCAGATCTTGTCCATAGAAACCTCCGCCGTGTCCGCGGCGCCCCGCGCCGCTGGAATCGCCGGGCCGCCGCCCCCGCGAGGGGGGCGGTTTTTTCTCTCTCCGGCCCGGCAAGACCATGATACCCCGATCCGGCGAAAAAGAAAACCTATTCCCCCGCCGCGCGTCTCCACTTCTGTCCCGCGCGCGGATAGAAGTGGCCCGGCCGCGGAATAGACCGCTCCGGGCGGCGGGATAGAGAAGCGCCGGGGGCTCTACGGACAGTAGAACCCCCGGCGTTTTCAGGCTTTGCGCCGTTTTTTCACTTCCGGTCGGGGCCGCCGCGCCCGCCTTCCGTTTCCGGCGGCGCCTCCGCGCCGGCGGGACCGTCCTGCGAGGCGGAGTCCGGCGTCCCGGGGTCCTCGCGCCGCAGCTTGCGGAAGATCCCGGCGTTCAGGATGCGGACCCGGCTCTTCTTTCCCACCGCCGTCTCCGCCTCCGGCTCCGGCGTCAGCTTTTCCCAGAGGTGGAGATAGCCCCAGTCGTTGAGCTGGATGACGACCAGCACGGTCAGCGGCAGCAGGAACATGCCCACGAAGCCGTACAGGCGATAGCCCGCGTAGATGCTGAACAGCGTGACGAAGGGGTTCATGTTGATCTGCGAGCCCAGCACGTGCGGCTCCAGCGAGTTGCGCACCACCAGCACCAGAACGTACACGATGGCGACGCCGATGGCGACGCGATAGTTCCCCATGAGCAGAGCGATGAGGGCCCACGGGATCAGCGCCAGCCCGCTGCCGAGGATGGGCAGGAAGTCGATCACGAAGATGAGCAGGGCGGCGGTAAAGGCGTTCCCGACCCCCGTGATCAAAAGCCCCGCGAAGATGACCGCGAAGTCGATGCTGCACAGGATGGCCTGCGCCTTCAGCCAGGCCCAGAGCTTGGAGATCAGGGTGTGATAGGTGCGGGAGGCGGCCTCGTAGAAGGACTCGGTGAACACGCCCTTCAGCACGACGACGATGGGTTCGTGGTACCGGGTGAAGAAGAACGCGGACAGCGGCGTGACCACCACGGAAAAGATGATCATGGGCAGCGAGCCCGCCACGTTGATGACCGGCTTGACGATGGTGCCCATCAGGTCGAATTTTGTGGGCAGCGAGGCGATGGCGTCCTGGATGCCCTTGGACATCTCGGGCGGGAACACGTCGTCCAGCGTCACCACCAGGCTGGCCCAGGTGGCGGTCAGCTGTTCCATGGTGCCGGACAGGGTGGCGAAGACCCGCTTGATGTAGGGCACGATCCACAGGCCGATGACGTAAGCCAGCCCAGCCACCAGGACCAGCGCCCCCAGGACCATGAGCAGGGACGAGATCGCCGAGGAGAACCCCCGCCGCAGCTTCAGCTTTTCCGTCATGCGCCTCGCCAGCGGGATGGCGGGCCGGGAGACCACGAATCCGATGAAAAACGGCAGGAACCACAGAAAGAGGTATTTCACGAACACATGGACCGCCAGAACGATGAGCGCGACGTAGATCAGAACGACCAGCGGGCGCACCAGTTTTTCAAACGACGGCTTTTCCATTTTCCGCCTCGACCTCCCGACGCAAGCTTTTTCTGTTTCTCTTTCTTCTTATTATACCCCATGGGATCGGAAAAATAAAGATGGATTGTGAATTTTCTTCCCGGCACCCCCTTGTCTTTTTCCCGCCGCTGTGGTAAAATATCCACACTTCCATCTTTTGAAGCGGAGGCTTTGCAGTCATGGCGGCGATCGCGGTTTTGGGATTCGGAACAGTGGGCAGCGGCGTGGTGGACGTCATCGAGACGCACCGCGAGCTGTTTGCCCAACGGGTCGGCGCGCCCGTCTATGTGAAGACCGTCGTCGACGTCCGCGATTTTCCGGACAGCCCCTACGCCGGCAAGATCGTCCACGATTTCGCCGCGGTGGAGGACGATCCGGAGATCGTCACCGTCGTCGAGGCCATCGGCGGCCGCCGCATCGCCCGCGACTTCACCCGGCGCGCGCTGGCCGCCGGGAAGAATGTGGTCACCTCCAACAAAGAGCTGGTGGCTTACCATGGAACGGAGCTGTTCGCGCTGGCCCGGGAGCACGGCGTCCGCTATCTGTTCGAAGCCAGCGTCGGCGGCGGCATCCCCATCATCCGCCCCATGGCGCAGTGCCTGGCCGCCAACGAGATCACCGAGGTCACCGGCATCCTCAACGGCACCACCAACTATATCCTGACCCGCATGATCAACGCCTCGCTCTCCTTCGACGAGGCGCTGAAAGAGGCCCAGGCCCTCGGCTATGCCGAGGCGGACCCGTCGGCGGACGTGCTGGGGCACGACGCCTGCCGCAAGATCTGCATCCTGGCCTCGCTGGCCTTCGGCGCCCAGATCTCGCCGGACGACGTCCGCATCGAGGGGATCGACCGGGTCGCCGCCGAGGACATCGCGCTGGCGGACACCCTCGGCTGCCGGATCAAGCTCCTGGGCCGCGCCCAGAAGCTCGACGACGGGACGCTCTATATCTCGGTGGCCCCGTTCCTGATCCCGGACGGCGCTCCCCTGGCCCGGATCGACGGCGTGTTCAACGGCATCACTGTCCGCGGCGACTCGGTGGACGAGGTTCTCTTCTGCGGCCGCGGCGCGGGGAAATACCCGACGGCCAGCGCCGTCGTGGCGGACGTGCTGGACACGCTGCGCCCCGGCAACGCCGAGCGGCGCATCGAGTGGGGCCCGGCCCTTCCCGGCCGTCTGGCCGACTGCCGTCAGGTCAGCCACCGCTATCTGGTGCGCGTCCACGGCGACGTGAAGGTGGCGCTGGAGGCCGCCGAAAAGCTCTTCGGCTATATCGACGTCGTCCCCTGCGACGGCGTCAGCATTTTCGACGGGGCCTTCACCACCCCCGCCCCCATCCCCGAGGGGCTCTTGCTGGCCCGCGTGGAAAAAATGCGCGCCGCCGGCGTCACGGTGGCGAACCACCTGATGTTCCTGTAACATCCCCCTTCCGGCAAGCCCGTGTGATCCGCCCCGCCCGGACGGATCACTTTTTTCGCCCGCCGGCGCGGCGCTGAGACCGGCGCGGTTTTATGCCGCACCGGAAAAAGCGGCCCGCCTCCTTCGAAAAGCGGGATGTTATCGCGCGTTGCTTGCGGCAACGGGCGTCTCCGGGTATAATCGGGATAACGACTTTGAAAGGTGGTTGTCGAAATGCTGAACGAAAATCTGAAGGCGGTCCGGAAATCGAAAGGTCTCTCCCAGGAAGAGCTGGCCGCCAAGCTGTACGTCGTCCGACAGACGGTTTCAAAATGGGAAAAGGGCCTGTCCGTCCCCGATTCCGATATGCTGATCGCCATTTCCGAGGCTTTGGAGACGCCGGTGAGCGCTTTGCTGGGCGAGCCCATCGCGGAGAAAGAGCCGGACGATCTGAAGGCGATCTCGGAAAAGCTGGAGGTGATCAACCTCCAGCTCGCGCAGAGGAAACGTGCGAAGCGGCGGACGCTGCACTGGGCGTTCCTGATCGCCGCCCTCGTCATTCTGGTCATCGCGGGCTGTCTGATCGCGCTGGGAAGCCCCTATCTGAACTGGGACTTCAGCGACCCGGAGACCGCCGTCGCCGGCACGGTGTTCCACGCCTTTGAGTTCTTCTTCGTCCGCCTCGCCCCGTTCGCCTTCGTCGGGGCGGTCGTCGGCGCCGTCCTCACGAGAAAAGGGCAATAGGCGCTCCGCGGTCTCTCCCCGGCCCCGCCGGGCGCCGCGCCGCTCTCCCCCCCCGGCATGAAACGGCCGCCCGCGCGTTCAACGCGCGCGGGCGGCTTTTGCAGTATCTCGCTTCCGCCCGGGACCGGGGACGGCTCAATAGAAGTTCGTCGGCGCGACCTCCCACGAGACCGTCTCGCCGAAGTCCGCCCCGTCCGGCGCCAGCAGGAAGACGCCCGTGCCGCCGCGGCTGCCGAAGGCCCGGCGGCAGACGGCCTGCCGGCCGTTGGCGAAGACCTCGACCACGCTCCTGTCCACGAACACGTCCAGCGTCAGGTCCTCGCCGGGGTCCAGCGACAGCGGCGCGTACTCCACGGCGGGCCGCCCCTCGGCGGCGCACCGGGTGGTATCGAAGAGCAGCCGTCCGCAGCTCCGGTCGAACAGGATCTTGACGCACTCGCTCAGATCCTCGGTGGCGCAGACGGCGATCCCGG
>JAEEGL010167179.1_pt1 | contig 21646 bp, 34 predicted proteins | sample 9134231 | NCBI WGS metagenome assembly JAEEGL01 (sample SAMN16246548, study PRJNA631951) | gut metagenome | biome: gut microbiome; feature: rumen; material: fiber-attached | host: Bos | place: Iran: Karaj | collected 2018-10
ATAAATTCAAATTTTTGAAATATACGTTTAGACCAGAAAAATATTTTATTATTGATGGCCATAGATTTGAAGATGAATTTACAAAGAGCTATAATATTAGCTGTATAACACTTTCACAAATTTATGATGAATATTATAGGAGATAAATAAATGTTAGAAATTGGTATTCCAGTATATAAAGCGCGTGGCACTTTACAAAAATTAATGGATTCAATAGTGGCACAAACATCTAATGATTTTTGTGTTTGTTTATCTGTTGATGGTGATGGATTAGATTATTCTGATATAGTTGCCCCATATATTGCGCGCGGGATTAAGATACGTATAATTAATAGTACAGAAAACGGCGGTCCAGGTATAGCGCGCCAACGTATTTTAGATACCACAGAATGTGATTACTTAATGTATGTTGATTCTGATGATTTATTAATGCCACGCGCTGTTGAAGTATTATATGAAAAATGCAAAGATGAACAATATGATATAATTCGTTCTGCCTTTATTAGAGAGCAAAAAAATAAACAAGATCAAATGTTACCTCACGACGTAGGAACGATTACGTGGTTTCATGGCAAAGTATATCGTGTTGCGTATTTAAAGGAAAATAATATTCATTTTCATCCCACATTGCGCGCTGATGAAGATGCTTTCTTTAATTTAATAGCATGGAATTGTGCAAAGAAGCGTGGTGAATTAGCTGAAGTAACATATATTTGGCGATATAATGAAAATTCAATTACTCATGCACAAGGAAGTAAAGAATATTTTAGTGATACTTATATGTATTATATTACCAGTCAAGTTGAAGGGTTAAAAGAGATGTATCGCATTAAGGGAGAGATTGATAGTTCTCTTATTTCACAAACTTTGATTAATATATATAATTATTATATGCGAGCAAGATTTTATAAGTTAGATGAACAAGTAATGAATGATTGTATTAGCACATTAAAAGAATGTGATTGGATACAAACTTATTTTAATGACGGTAAGAATTGGATTGAAATTGTGAAGATTTGTAAAGCTGGTACAGTATATGATGATACATATGTTGTATTCTTTAATGAACCTTATAATCTTTGGGCAAGGAGACTATTAAAACGAGATGAATGATAATATCAAGATAGTAATTGTGAACGGCCGCCCTGGTAGTGGGAAAACAACATTTGAAGAATGCTGTAAAAGTATACTAGGTGTATATTGTCAAATGCGTTCAACTGTGGATAAAATTAAAGATATAGCTTATCGAGCTGGTTGGGATGGTAAAAAGACACCAGAAGCGCGTAAGTTATTAAGTGATTTGAAAGATTTATTTACAGAATTTAATGACCTTCCTTACAGAGATATTGTATCTCATATCGGCTATTATCAAGCTGAATTAGCTAATTATGGTGTATTTGACCATAATGCTCTCTTTTTTGTTGACTCGCGCGAACCCGAAGAAATTGAGCGTTTTAAGCAATCACTTGGCGCTAAGACATTACTTATTAGGCGCGCGGCCGCAGAGAATGGTGATTTCTCAAATCATGCTGATGCGAATGTGAATGATTATGAATATGATTTTGTCATTGATAATAATGGGACAATAGCTGATTTACAAGAGGCCGCCAAGAACTTCATAGATTTGATTTTTTCAGAAAATTGATGTATAATATAAATAGAAGGTGGGATTAAATGAAAGATTATTCGTCAAGACCATATGCAAAATGGATAGATAATGCCATATGGGAATTATTTGAATTCGACCCTGATGCTATTTATATAGGTGTTCTGAAAGATGGAGAAGTCAAATCAGCTACATGGAATGTAGGACAAGACGAGCGTGCTGCATTGATTCAAGACATCTTAGCACTTGGTGTATTTGAAGTCGTTGAAAGGAATCGAGATAGATTTAAGGAAATGGCGGCTGAGGCTTTTCGTGAATTTTTGGATAGTAGATTTGAAAGCGAAGATGACGATGATGAAGAAGAAGTAGAAGAATATGATGAAGATGAAGAGGATGATGAATGAAAATTAAATTCTTTAAATTATTATAATCGCCATTTATTTTATCTACTTTAATACAGAGGTGAAGGTAGATGGGTAAATTTATTGATATGACTGGTTGGGTTATGTCAGAACATGGCGTCCCTAATAGTCGTTTAACTGTTATTAAGCGTGCCGCGAATCGAGATAAACATGTTTTTTGGTTATGTAGATGTGAATGTGGTAATGAATTAGAAATTCGTGGTGATTAGATTCGTAGTGGTATAGCAAAATCATGTGGGTGTTATTAGAGAGATAAAGCTTCTGAAATAATGGCAATCACTGGAAAATTAAATAAAACTAAAGGTGTCCCTGCTTCAAACTATGTTGGATAGAAAATTAATATGCTTACATTAATTGAGCCAGTAAATAATAATGGACGTTTTAAATGGAAATGTTAGTGTGAATGTGGTAATTATACTTTTGTTGAGACTAGTCATTTAAATGATGGGCATACTAAATCATGCGGCTGTATTCATTCTTTTACCGAAAGACAACTATCATAGTTATTTAATAATTTAGGTTTAAATTATAGTCGTGAATATATTTTTGATGATTTATTATCAGACAAATATCATAATTTAAGATTTGATTTTGCTATATTTGATAAAAATAATCAATTAAAAGGACTAATTGAGTGTTAGGGCGAATAGCATTATAATCCAATTAATTTCTTTGGCGGATAGGAATATTTTGATTAGTTAACAAAAAATGACTAGAAAAAACAAGAATATTGTAAATTAAATAATATTCCGTTATTATGTATTAGAAATAAATATTTAAATTTAGATAGGGTTCAAGATTATATAAAGGAGATTTTGTCTATATGAAAGGCTATATAGATAATTATAATTTTGCTGAATTGGATTGTCAAAAATATTGGCAACCTCCATCAACATGGTCAAAAGATAAAACTAAACAAGAAACTATCAATCGAATTTTTTCAGGACAATGGCTAGGTGCAAGGAAAATGGATGGGGCCTTATATGTCTTTCTTAAAGATGAAGATGGTAATATTACCCTACGCGGACGTTCAAAAGCTGTATCTGGAGAATATTTAGATAAGTGGGACCATTTGCCACATTTGCATACATGGGGCGCGGCGCTTCCAAATGGATGCTGTTTTCTAGGCGAAGTATATTGGCCTGGCAAAGAAGGTTCTAAAAATACCACTTCTATTATGAATTGTCTTACTCCAAAAGCTATTGAACGCCAATCAAAAGAAGAAAATAAATTACATTATTATATATTTGATATATTGGCTTATAATGGTAAAAGCTGGCTTAAAAAAACTGCAAAAGAGCGATTTAATGGTATTGTAGATTGTATGATTTCATCCGATAAGTCTTCTTCTTGGTGGCATTATATTGAAGGCGCGCACTATGAGGCTGGTAAAGAATTGTGGGATTTACTTCAAAATATACTTGCAAATGGTTACGAAGGTATTGTAATCACTCAAGAAAATGCTTTATATGAACCCGGAAAACGCCCAAGTAAAACCACAATGAAAATAAAAAAAGAATTAAAACAAACAATAGATTGTTTCTTTACAGGGCGCGCGAGCGCTCCAACGAAAGATTATACAGGCAAAGAAGTAGAATCATGGCAATATTGGGTTAATCAATATACAGACGAACGCCTCCCAATTGGAAATCATTATTATGAAGCATTTATGGAAGGAAAGCCATATATTCCAGTCACAAAACCATATTATTTGCACTTTGCAGGGTCGCTAGAGATTGGGTTGGTAACTCATCAAGGTACAATACAGCCGATTGGTTATCTTAGCGGATTGACTGATGAAGTCAAAATGAATTATAAAGATTATGAAAAACGAGTAATTGAAGTTGGCGCGATGGAGCTAAATGACACAGGCGGCTTGCGTCATGCAAAGATGTTAGGCTGGCGCGACGATAAAACTTGGGAAGAATGTAGCATAGACCAATTAATATCACTTTAAAGAGGGATTTATTCCCTCTTTTTTTTAGAGCCGCATTAACAAAAATTGACTTATAGACATGAGCAAGACTGAGGATAAAATTGCGCGAATTTTTCGTGCGGCGGGAATACCCTGCGTTAGAGAAAAGACCTTCAAAGATTTAAAGAATGGTCGCTTACGATTCGACTTTTATTTACCTACGATGAATATCTTGGTTGAGTATGATTCTGAAATTCATTTTCAAAAAGTTCCCAAATTTCATCGTACATATAACGACTTTTCTCATGCACAAGAGAACGATCGAATCAAGAACTCATATGCGCTTGCTCATTTAATTCCCCTCTATAGAGTCCCTTATTGGACTCTATCTCACATAAAGACTGCATCTGACATCTTGTCGCCAGAGTTTCGTGTAACCTCTAAATGGCACAATGATATTGTTTATAGGGAACATAAGATGTAGTCTAAGGTCAATTAATATTTTACATAGATGTAGGAGGCCGTTAACGTGCTTGCAAATCTGCCATTACAAAATATTGCGAATATCATAATATTGATTAGTGCAGTTATTATTGCTGGGAAAAATATTTATAATTTTATAAAGAAGCCCGTTGACGACTTGTAGCAAAAAGCGGACGAGGCTGAAGAAGTGCATATTGAAAAGGTATTAAAAAGAGAAATGCCTTCTTTAATGGAAAAGAATTGCTAGACAATTGTAAATGCTATTGATGGGCTTAAGGCAATGGTTTAGGGTTAGGAAGAATAGCTAAATGAAATTTCTAGTCACCTTGAGTTATTAAATGCTTCATAGCTTGATATGTTGCGATATGATATGAACAAGTTGTATTATAAGTATCGTCCGTATAAGAAGATGTTAAGCGCTGACAAGAAAGCATTTATGAAGTTATACCATGATTATAAATTAATGGATGGTAATACTTGGATTGATGCTCTTTATTCTGAGGTAAAAGATTGGCCTATTGTTGAGGATGAAGATGAATTAAAAACTTGACTTTTAATTAAAAATATGATATAATATACATAGATGGAAAATCTATGTATATTTTTTTTTGGAGAAAGGAGTAATGAATTATTTAATTATTAGCGCAACAATATTAGTTATTATTGGTATTATTGGATTAATTGCTTGGTTTATTAGTTTTAGGACGAAGACAATTCGTGCTGACTATAAAATATTAAAAGAGACTAAAGAAAAGTTAGAAAAAACAATTGAAGAAGAAAAAGAAACACTAAGACAATTAAATGAGTAGTAGAAAGTAGTACTTGGTAAGACCATTTCGGCATAGTAGGAATATACTATTGCTACGTAGAAGGCGGCCGAGGCCAAGGCTCGTGCGGATAGCTAGCTAGCGTACGGCCTGGAGCAGACGCGCGCGGAACTTCAGCATTTGAGAGAACTTGAAATGTAGAAGTTAGATAATGAGCTTTAGGATAAGACGCGGACCTGTAAATCGTAGTATGAATTTAAGCAAAAACAATTTGAAGATGATTTTAATGCTTTAAGTGAATACTATCAGGAAGAACTTGGGGCAATTAAAGAAGAATTAGGAGAATATGCCGCAAAGCGCGCTGCGATTAATGAGGCAATTCGGAGAGAAGAAGAATTATAGAATGAAATAGATACTCACCGAATAATATTATCTGAAACCGCAAAAGAAGACATACATTATTTAATTTCAATAGAGCCAAATATTCACAATAAAGATTTATTACATAAATTAATTTGGTCAGAATATTTATAGGTTCCTTTTAATAATATGTTAAAAAGAATTTTTGGTAGTAAAATTCCTAAAAATGTTATTTATTGTATTGAAAATATTAAATTACATAAAAAATATATTGGTAAAACTTCAGCCGAGGTCTCAAAAAGATGGACTGAGCATATTAAAAGTTCACTTAATATTGGTGGAATAAAGCGGCAAAATATTCATGAAGCATTATTTGAACATTGGGATGAATTTACTTTTTCTATTATGGAAGAAGTATTAGATAGTAGGTTAAGTGAACGAGAAAAATATTATATTAATTTTTTTGAAACAGATAAATTTGGTTATAATCAAAAAGGCGGTGGCTGATGGCAAGCATTTATATTATTAAGAATTATTGTAATAATAAAGTTTATATAGGGTAGACTGTTTAGCCAATTAATATTAGATTCACTAGCCATATAATGGCAAGTCGAGTTGAAGATACTAAATTTTATCGAGCCATTCGTAAATATGGTGAAAAGCAATTTTATATTGAACTATTAGAAACAGTCCCTTATGAATAGTTAAATGAACGAGAACGTTATTGGATTAAACAATATGATTCTTATTATCATGGCTATAACTCAACTTTCGGTGGGAGTGATAGTAATTGTATTAATTATGATGACGTAAAACAAATGTGGGATTAGGGGTTCTCACGAGCAGAAATTAGTAATAAATTAAATTTATCTCGTGATACTATTTCTAAAATATTAAGAAATGTTTATGGGGTCGCTTCATCTGATATAATAAAACGTGGATATGTTACCTTAATGACTACTTCATATGAAGACATAAAAGAAAAATGGGAAGAAGGATTAACAATTCATCAAATTTCAACCACGTGTGGTGGGGATGAAGGCACTATTAAAAAAGCATTATTGGAAATGGGCATAACTGAAAAAGACATAGCTCAACGTCGTAGTGAAAATTAGATGATTAATAGTGTTGAAAATATTTTAAAGCTGTGGAAAGATGGTTTAACTATTACTGATATTACTCGCTATGGGGGTAATCGTAGTACTATTCGTAAAGTTTTATTAAATAATGGGATTACAGAAAAAGATATTAATGATAGATTACGTAAACATTGTAACCAAAATGCTCGGCCAGTTGTATAGTTAAGTTTAGATGATGAATATATAGCTACCTATAAGAGTTGTTTAGCCGCGACTAAGGCTTTAGGGAAAAATAGTTCTAGTATAAATAATTGTTGCAATCATAAAGCAAAAACAGCCTATGGATATAAATGGATGTTCCTATCAGAATATAATCAAACAGGAGAACAATAATGGAACTTAGCAAAATACAATAGGAAATAATTGAATCACCTTATGCAAAAATCGTAATTATAGCATCGGCAGCATGTGGTAAGACCAAGACGCTTACAGAACGTGTTCGTTTCTGGTTGCGTAGTGGCGTCCCAGCCGCGGAAATATGTGCTATTACCTTTACAAAGGCCGCAGCGGACGAAATGCAGGTGCGGCTTGCAGAGGATTACAAGGATGGAATGTTCATCGGGACAATTCATTCATTAGCGGCGCGCTGTCTAACCATGAGTGGCCAAGGTGGTAAAGTTGGTAAAGCAATTAATGAAGAAGCGTTTGATAAATTTTTCAAATACATCAAGGAAGACCCAAGCTGCGTGCTGCATTACAAGTACGTGCTTGTCGACGAAGCACAAGACCTTTCGCGCGATGAATATCAGTTCATCTTTGGGATGATGCGCCCCGAGCACTTCTTTGTTGTAGGAGATTTTCGACAAAATATTTACGAAAGTCTTAAGGGCGCAAGCGCGAAATATATGCTTCAGCTTCTCAATGAACCAGGTGTGCGCCAATATAACCTTAATGAAAATTATCGTAACAAAGCAAACATATTAAATTATGCAAAAAAGACCTTGAAGCGTATCCATCTTGAGGACAATTCTATTCCAATGTCAACGGGTGGCACAATATATGAGGGCCGCCTTGACGCTGACAAGTTAGTGGAATGGATTGACAAGAATGGGTCATTCAAGGATTGGGCTGTTCTTTGCTATACAAATGAAGAAGTAAAAAAAATGATGAAGCTGCTGAATGAGAACTTCATCCCAACTGTTAATTTTAACCAGAAACAAAAGACAAAAAAAGAATTGGAAGATTTGGTAAATACTGATAAAGTCAAGGTTCTTACAATATGGTGCGCGAAGGGCTTGGGCTTTCCAAATGTTGTAGTTTATGGTCGCAACTGGATGGTTACAAAAAAGACAGCCGCAGAGAAGCGTGAGGGCGTTCGCCTTGATTATGTAGCTTACACGCGCGCGATGGATTCCTTAATGGTTTTAAAGTAAAATGTAAAAAGCAAGTGATTAATTAAAATCACTTGCTTTTATATTATTAGCCTTCTACGTTTACTTCGTGTGCCATGTCACACAACGCATCAATTAAATCAGAAACCTTATCCCAGTCAATCTCAAAGTCAACGGTTTTTGCCATAACTTTAAGTTGATTCATAACAAACTCTTTTCGCTCCGCGCCAGTACTGTAATCTTGTTCAGCCTGAACCATGAGGTCAAGAACCATCTTTACAATGATATTCCAATTTTTATCTTCTGCCGCTTTATTAACATATTTAATAAGGGCTATCATCATTGGGATAAGAACCGCAAGGCCAACTAAAATTGGTGGTAAATATTTAGCAATAATATCCATAAATCCTCCTTAAGGTAACTTTAGTACCTAACCCGGTTTAATAATATCAGATTTTAAACCATTTAATTTTTTAATTTCGGAGTAACGATAACCTGCGCCAAGTTGTTGTGATGCAATTTTCCACAAGGTATCTCCTTGCTTTACTGTATAAGTTTTTGAACTTGTTTGTGAAGGCGTATTAGTTAATGATTTTAACTTATTAGTAATCATTGCTTGGGTCATTGCTCCTACTTGGCCATCTACAAATAAATTATTATCTTTCTAAAATTGTTTAACTGCATTAAAGGTTGCTGGGCCAAAGTCTCCATCCGCGCCAGCCGTACCACAGCTGTATCCAAGTTTAATTAAATTTTCTTGAAGTGTTTTTACAGCGGGACCGCGCGAGCCTTGACGAAGAATAATATTTGAAGTCTAAGAAGAAGGTGTAGTAGTTGGAGTAGTAGATACATTCTAGCTTGTAGCATATGGCCAACGAGGGATGCCGTAGCCATAAATGCGGCTATCATTTAATCCATAAGTTCGTCTAGCTACCTAATCTCCACTATTTCCTTCTATTGTTATAACTTGGCTATCAGTAACTTTTTCCACTATACCAGTATGATATACATCGCTACCAGAAATAAAGAAAATCTATTCACCAGGCGCCGCCTTCTATGTCCAGCGACCAGCATTTTTATAGTATCCTGCAGAATAGAGGCAGCCCGCGCCAGCACTTCTTTGCGGCTGACAAAGCATTTGCATTGCTGCCTGCGCGCCAAATGATTGATAGAATAACCAGTCAACAAAAACATCACACCAAGCATACCCATTTTTCGCGCCATTATAAAAGCCAGTAACTGCATCAAGGTCACGTGCATATTTTGTCCAGTTGCCGCTTCCTGCATTAGCATTTTTGTCATTTAATTGAGAATTACTACGCTTTTCTTTATATCCAATTTCATCGCGCGCGAGGTCTAAAACTTTGTTTATTGCCTATTCCTCAGATGTTGATACGCTTTTAGTGTTTGACATTTCATTAAACCAATTTTGGGCATACTAATAACGAGTAGCAATATTTTTAACTGCTGGATTTTCCCATTTGTCTAAAAGAATCCATGTTAAATTATATAGGTCTTTGCCTACTTTTAATTGCTGCCAAATGGATGAAAAATCTTCTTGTAGCTCTTTAATTAAAAAGCTAATTTGCCCCTATGGGTCTGCAATAGATTTTCCTTGGCCTTTTAAATAGTTATATAATTTCTCTTTTCGGCGATGATATGTCCATTGTGCAAGACCATAGCCGCAGCCATCATTTACAAAATTATTATATTGCCCTCTGTCAACTGCAATTGTGTACTATTCATCAGACATATTCAGCTTTATATTGAAAGCATTTTCTAAATTATTAGAAGATAAACCACTTTCAGCTTGAACGTTACCGAGAATGGCGCAAGCCCCCTCAATTGTTGTGCCGGCCGCTATTAAACTATTAAATAATGCTTTCGCTGTTTCCAAAGGTGTCATTATTTTTTATTTCCTCCAATTCACGTTCTTTTTCTAATAATTTTTTCTGCGTTTCTTCATATTCTAACTGCCATTCATGGTCTTGATAGCGTGTTTTTGCAGTTTTTATCCAACCCATAAAACCGCATTCCCCAGTACAAGCTACAAAGAAGCAGGTACATAATGTATCTGGAATGGCTCCAGTTAATATATAAAGCTAAATCATTACAATGGTGAAAATCAATACGGTGATACCAATAAGTATCAAGATTCTATCCATTGTTTTTTGTTCATTTCTTTTCTTTTTCTTCATTTGCTTTCTCCCCTTGTAAGAAAGTAAAAATGGGTATAGGAAACTATATAAATTTGATTTTCTCTAATTTTTATGATATAATTATTATAGAATAAATGGGAGAAGGGGATTTACCATGAAAATTTTAGGGATTTTATTCATCTTGATAGCTGGCGGCGGCCTGTGTGAAATGATACATGACGTAAATAACGGAGATGATTTTGATGAAATGCTTTGTGCATCTGTCATTTTTGTTGCTGTCGTTGGTGTCGCATTGATTATGATTTGAAAGGAGAAAAAAATGGAGATTAAAAGACTTGGAGATTACGAGTATGAAGTAATCGACAATGGTGTGAAGTTTAATTGCGGCCTAGATGAGCTTATTATGCTGCTACAGCGCCCACGTGAAGAGAAAAAGAAGAAGAATGAGTGGGATGAATTTTGGGAAAGTGAGCCTGCTTATCCAGTAAAGGAGTGAGATAAATGATTAAAAATTGGTTAGTCCGTGGTGATACGCATGGTCAGTTTTATTGGATGGCAAATGGATGTTTAAATGAATATGTACCTGCAGAAACTGCTATCATCATTTTGGGCGATGCTGGTTTTAACTTTTATCTTAACAAAACCGATGATAGAAGAAAGACAGAAGTGGATGCACATGGCTATCGTATTTATTGCGTGCGCGGTAACCATGAGGCCCGGCCGCAGGACGTGAGCGCGCCGTATGAGTTAGTCTATGATGAGGATGTATGTGGATATGTGTACATGGAGGAACGCTTCCCCAACATTCGTTTTTTCAAAGACTGGGGCGAGTATCAGCTTGGCCCTTATCGGGTTGCGGTTATTGGCGGCGCGTATAGTGTTGACAAGTGGTGGCGGCTGAATCGCATTGGCGTATATTCTGAGACCGATTTGGGTTACAATAATCCAAAAAAGAGCGGTTGGTTCCCAAATGAGCAGTTAACCGCTGATGAAATGAACCATGCGACTATGACGTTTTTGAACAAGTATTATGATTTTGTCTTTACACACACTTGTCCTATTAGCTGGCAACCAACTGACTTGTTCCTCAGCGTAGTAAATCAAAGCAGCGTTGATAGTACAATGGAGCTTTGGATGGACAAGCTAAAGGATGTCATAGCTTGGGATGTATGGTGCTTTGGTCATTATCATTGCGACCGGCTTGAGCGGCCGCATGTTGAGCAGTACTTCAATGATATTGAGGATTTGGATACGATTCACGAACGTTGGCTAAAATATGATGAAACTGGTCACGTGGACTGGTGGCTTAATAAGAGTCCGAATTTTTATATGAAATGATTGGATGGGCGAAAGTCCATCCAATTTGACTTTTTTGAAAATTTATGATATAATAAATTATAAGAATGAAAGGAATGATTGATTTTGATTATTTTTATTAGAATCATCAAAATCAATGAGATATTAATTATTTTCCCTACTTATAAATAGAGATAAATAGGAGGGGAAGAATATGATAGGTATTTATAAAATTACCAATAATATAAATGAAAAATGTTATATAGGGTAGTCTAAAGATATTGAAACCAGATGGAAAAAACATATTTCTGTTTATAACAATAAAACTGCTCCAAATTATAAACTGTATCGAGCTATGAGAAAATATGGTTTAGCCTCTTTTAGGTTTGAAGTAATAGAAGAATGCAAACCAGAAGAATTAAATTCTCGTGAAATATATTGGATTCAATATTATGATAGTTTTTCAAATGGATATAATATGACTTTGGGTGGCGAGGCTTGTAATGGTACTAATGATAAAGAAATTTATTAGTATACTTTATCAGGCGAATTAATAAGAAAATATAATTCTGCACACGAAGCAGACCGAGAAACAGGCATCCCTTTTACTAATATTTGTAAAGTTTGTCGTGGGGAAAGAAAAACGGCGGGTGGTTATTATTGGTCATACACAAATGAGTCAATAAAACCAATAAAAACAATTACTAAGCACTATACCCCAGTAATACAATATACTAAAGATGGCGAATATGTAGCAGAATATGCTTCTGCAAAAGAAGCTTAGCGTGAAACAGGCATTTTTAGTACTGTAATTGGAAAGGTTTGTAAAGGCCAAGGAAAAACGGCTGGTGGTTATATATGGAAATATAAAGAATAGGATGGGACTTATTAAGTGAGCAAATTCAAGGACGAGAGTTACGATTACGAACTCTATGATAAAAAGCACCGCGAACAAGAAAGACGAAATCGCGTCCGGCGCAAAGACAAACAGCGTAATGATTACATTAACGAATGGAATGTAACGGAGGAAGAACCATGGCAAAGCGAGTGACAGAAAAAGACATCAAAGAAATGAATGAAGCATATCTCATTTGCCATTCATACAGCGGCGTCGCGGCTGCCACTGGTTGGAGCGTATCCACTGTGCGCAAATATATTAAAGATGATTACCAGTCATCTGGCGCTGTAGGTGAACTTCATTCCACTCCAATTAACATTGAGCCAGCCGCCCTGGACGATGCGCTTAACTACATGTTGAATCATTCTAATCTTTCTTGCTTGACTGAGCAGGAGCGCAAGGATATGAAAGATATTTGGCGGACTTTAATTCTTTAAATTTACAGAGAAAATAGACATCAAAAACTACTTATATATAGAGGTGAAAGATGTGAGTGGTTTTATTGATATGACTGGATGGGTTATGAAGGAGCATGGTGTTCCAAATAGCCGATGGACTGTAATTAAACGTGTAGAGAATGATAAATATAATAAAGCTCAATGGTTATGTTAGTGTTCTTGTGGAACTGAAAAAGTTATAAATGGATGCAGCCTTCGAAAGGGTAGTAGTCTTTCTTGTGGGTGTATCAACAAAGAGAATCATAAAGTATAGATTACTAATGAATTGGGTAATAGATATGGTAAATTAACAGTTATTGATAGTGCAGGTAGTAAAAATGGATTTGCCATGTGGTTAGTATAGTGTGATTGTGGAAGTAAACCTTTTGTGACTACAGGAACGTCTCTTAGATATGGGTCTGTAAAATCATGCGGATGTTCAAGAATAAAGGATTATACTAATAAGAAGTATGGCAAACTAACTTTTATTGAATTAAATACGGATATAAAGTCAAAATATGGAGCAATATGGAAGTGTAAATGCGATTGTGGCCGTATTATTAATGCTAATGCTAATGATGTAATTCGAGGAAAAATTTAGTCATGTGGATGCTTATTGTCTAAATCAGAATAGATAATAAAAGATTATTTAGATGAACATAATATAGTTTATAAATCTCAATATTCATTTGACGATTTATGTACCAGTCGTGGCGGGTAGCCTAAATTTGATTTTGCAATTTTCAAAAAAGGGCAATTATTTTGCTTGATTGAATATTAGGGTATTTAGCATTATTAGGATACTAAATATTTTGGTAAATATGAACGAGAAATTACTGATTAGTTAAAAAAAGATTATTGTAATTCTCATAATATTTTATTATATGAAATTAAATATAATGAAGATATTTATTTAAATTTAGAAAGGATTTTAGAAACATTGGTATGACTGACTATTTTGTCTTTCGTGAATCCAGCAACATGGGTTGGGTAATTTGCCCAAAGCATGAAGCGTTTGGTACGCCGCGCATCAATGGTAGTTACGCGCTCTTTGCTTGTCGTATGCTTGGTATAAGTTGGCCTAATTGGTTGCGGCTATGTCAGCAAAATGGGGCAACTCTTTATGGGAAGAACATGCCTTATGTTCATGCTATTTGGCGCGAGCCTAATAAAGATTTCCTTAAAAAATTAAACAAGCGTGCCAACGAAATTGCCGCGCGCGTTGATGTAAAGGAGTTGAAGTGGTAATGTTAAGACTGCCTTCGCGCTGCAAACGATGCGATGAATATTTCTTTGGTGTAAAGGTGCTTCGGCATAATACATCAAATGAGTTGGTTGAGCAGGAAATTCAGAATATAAAATATTGTCCATTTTGTGGAGAGAGGATTGATAAAAATGAGCAAAAAGGAAAATAAAATGAGTCCAGAAAATGTGCAGGGTCTACTTGCTTTTCGGAAGCGCGGTCATAAGATTCGCGCGAAGAAGGGTAAGGGATTTGAGTACAATCGTGAGGATTTCCGCAAGGAAACGCGGCAAGAAGAAGAGCCGGAAGAGGAAGAGGGCTGGGTTCACAAATAATTCCGCAAATTTCTGGAGCGGCCGCTGACTTAGTACACTTGAAGTCAAGAGGACAAGTTAAAATTTGATTTTTCTTTAAAATTATTATATAATATATATAGAAAGTGAGAGAGAGATTCCGCGATAGAGTGGCAGGCGGAGCAATACCGATACACTGGATAAGGGAAAATTTCTCTTGCTTTCAAACACGCCGGCGTACTGTAATGGGAACAGCCTGGTCTTGAAAACCATGAGTAGGTCGAGAGGTCTATGCGGGTTCAAATCCTGCCGCCGGCGCCAATGCGTGGTTAAGGTAAGATTTACACGCGTCGTTAATAATCTTCCGTACGCGCTGGTTAATGGTTCAAATTCTGCCGGCAATTCCAATAGGGCGGCCGCATGGTGAAAGCGCGCCAATAGTCGTCCCGCGTATTCTTATGCAGACGTAAGCATAATGGTACTGCCGCGGATTGCTAATCCGTTCACTTCGTTTAGGAGTGTGCAGGTTCAAGTCCTGTCGTCTGCGCCAAATGGCGGAATAGTATAATGGGAAGTATGACGGTTTCGTAATCCGTAGGTGCCTGGTCAGTTCAGGTTTCCGCCTCCATATGCCACCATAGTACAAAGGCAAGTACAAGGCACTTGTAATGCTTAGATCTCAGTTCGATTCTGTGTGGTGGCTCCAATCCCTGGCCGACGAAACGTGTAGAGTACCAGAACGGGAAATGTGGCATTTGGGGATAGTAGAGAATAAAGCGGGGAATATCTACGTTGAAAATGGCTCGTTAGTTCAGAGGGAAGAACACTCCTTTGGTATGGGAGAGGTCGCGATTTCGACATTCGCACGAGCCTCCATAAGACTTGGTGTAAAAATATGTGATTAGGGGATGTCGCGATTACCAGAAAGCATATTAGTATCAGAAGGGACTGCAGAACCTTCGAAGTATGTAAGCACGCTGGCGACGGCAGCCAGAGGAGTAGTAGAAAGCTACGGTCTTAACCATTTGGGGTATTGGTGTTAATGGTAAGCATATGGGTCTTCCAAACCTAGGGTGACGGTTCGAGTCCGTTATGCCCCTCCATATGGGTGTGTGGCGCAATAGGGAGCGCAGTACACTTTTAATGTACAAGTTGTCGGTTCAAGTCCGGTCACACCCACCAGTGTTCGATTTACCAGCGGTCAGCCCGTTAGACCTTAAATGGCGGGACACCTGGGTCGCTGGCGTAATGGTAACGCACTACCCTCTTAAGGTACGAGTTCAGGGTTCAAGTCCCTGGCGGCCCACCATGAAAGGAAGTCTTAAATGATTCGTAATATTATTATTGGGAAGCCGCTTGTTGAGCCATGGGAGCTTTGCGCGCGGGATGAAAAAGATTTTCAAGAAAATGAAGCGCGTGATACCTTGTTCACAGATGAGCGTTTCCTGCCAGCTGTATTAGTTGAAGCTGGCATCGTGCCGTCCCGTGGTGAGGTTCGGCGCAATAAGCCCGAATTGTGCGTAAATCTTGACAAACTTGATTGCTTTTGGGTTAAGTGGGGCAAGAAGCAGGTTTGGGTTGTAGTTGGTGAATAAAATTGGGGTAGTAGTATAATGGCAATTATACCAGTTTGCCATACTGGTGATGAGGGTTCAATTCCCTTCTATCCCTCCAATGCGCGCGCGGTGTAATGGATAGCATAGGAATCTCCTAAATTCCAGGCGAGGTTTCAAATACCTCCGCGCGGGCCACATGCGTCTGTCGCCTAATGGAAATGGCAACTGGCTTCTACCCAGTAAAAATCGGGGTTCGAATCCCTGCAGGCGTGCCACTTGGTGAAAGTGGTGTAATGGTAAGCATAAGAGATTGTGGCTCTCTTGGTGCGAGTTCAATTCTCGTCTTTCACCCCACAAAAAGGAGGATGTGTTATGTTGTAAATACTTAATAAAGGAGGCAATGTAACATGTCCAGAAGCTATAAGAAGGCGCCGGTTTGTACGGATAGAAAGCATGGCGCGAAATGGTGGAAGCGTCAAGCCAATCATAAAGTGCGCCATCATAAAGATGTTTTTAATAATAAGAGTTACCGTAAGGTTTATAATCCTTGGAATATTCATGACTAGATTTGTCGGGAAAGTAAAGCTGATGCAGCGGCATGGTATAGTAAGGTTACATCTGATAGTTGGCCTTATAATTGGTGGCTTGAACAATATCCGACATTTGAAGATTATATGAATAAGTGCTGGGAACACGATTTTCATAGAAAGTAAATATTTGATTTTTCTTTAATTTTATAGTATAATATATATGTAAGATGAAGAAGGGGAGTTTTTCCCTTAGACCAATCGAGGACGCGTGTGGCGGGAATGTTTGAGAATCCTAAGTAGGAAATGTAGATTGGTCACGAAAGAAAGCGATATGCGACTTTGAGAGAAGTAACAGCGTCTTGAGAAGTGAGGTCGGGTAAGGTGAGATTCTTACAGTAGGGAGCTGTCCTCGCTGAACTCTATAATTCTCACAGGTGAAAGTTGAAATGAGAATTGATTAATATGGTGGCGTAGTTTAACGGTAAAACAGCGGGCCTATACCCCGTAGCGACAGATAATCGGCTTATCTCGGTTCGAATCCGAGCGTCACTCCCAAAATTTCTCCACTTTTTTAGAGTTCGAAGTTCGAAAAACTACTTTATATTAGACCAAGGTGGAGGTAAATAAAATGAAACAATGTATAAATTGTGGTAAAGAGTTAAGTTATGACCATAAGTTTTGCAGTAAAGCCTGTGAAACAGAGTATAAAGAAAAATAGTATATTATTGATTGGCAAAATGGGGATATTAGTGGCACAACCGGCGCTAATTAGTTATCCAAAGTAATCCGTCGATACTTATTAAAGAAAAATAATTATAAATGTGAATTATGTGGATGGGGAGAACAAAATCCTTTTACTTTAACTTATCCATTAGAAATTCATCATTTAGACGGTAACCCAAAAAATAATAAGGAAGAAAACTTACAAGTTATTTGTCCTAATTGCCATTCTTTAACTAAGGATTATCGTGGGGCAAAAACAAAGGGGACGGGTAGACAAACTGGATATGATGGCCGTGCAGAAAAAACAACCTACTGTATAGATTGTGGCGTACCCATCTCGCAAGGAGCAACAAGATGCCGTGCATGTGCGAATAAAAATAGGATTCAATCAGTTAGTATTTCAAGAGAAGAATTAAAACATTTAATTCGTACAACTCCATTTACCACTATTGGCAAATTATATAATGTATCAGACAATGCTGTTCGTAAATGGTGTGATAAATATAATTTACCACGGAAAAGTGCAGACATAAAATCTTATTCCGATGAAGAATGGGATTTAGTATAATAGGCTGGCCGCCCTATAAATGCGGCTACTATATAGAGGGCGAAGTGTAACGGCTTTGCACCCTAGTTTTGGGAACTAGTAGAGGGGTTCGACTCCCACGCCTTCTACCACCATGTGCGTTTCGCACACTACCTCCTTTCTTTTCTTTTCACTTTTGAGAGGAAGGCGTGATAAGTTCCCCTTCCTCTCATACGCAAATTTGACTTTTAAGAAAATTTATAGTATAATATATATAGAAAGTGAGGGAAATAAAATGAAGTTTGATGACTTTGATACTCAGCAGCAATCCGATGAGATTATCCCCGAAGAATATGATGATTGGATGTGCTTTGTATATAGTTCGGTGCTTTCGTCTAATGGCAAGGACGCGAGATTCTCAATCTCGTAATATGGGTTCAAGTCCCGTAAGCATCACCAGCCGGTGCCGACTGCGGAGGGCACCGAAAAAAGACATACTCTGCGGCATGAGTTGTGGGGAACCATGTGATCTATAAACCCTCCGGCGCGAGCTAGAGTGCCGTTAAATCTGTTGCAGATAGCGCAGATTAAAGTATCAGCGGTGGAGTCGAAATCCGGCCACCTTAAAGATTGGGGCGGGCAGTCGGCGGACTGTGAAAGAAAAACGCGGGTACTAAGTGACTACCAGAACTCGAAAGGCCGCTTAGTGTGGGGTATGACGGAGACAGGACACTTTAATCTTCAAGCACGTCATCATGGTGAACATGGCCCATGTAAATCAATCCAATTGCCATTCATCCGATGCGGCGGATGATGCGGAGCCGCAATCTCCAAAAGGTCAGCAACGTAGCCTTAAGCATGCCGGACAGCTCGCCCGTTGAGGAGCAAAGTGTTGGTAAGTAAGCAGATAACACCAAACGCCAAAATCTGATGGCAAAGAGAATGGCAACAATTCTGTGGGTGTGGGCACGCACTCTTGTGAATGTGCGCGGGGCGGGACGCGGCGCCTACTGATAAATACGCGTTTTGATGGCCACAAAGGACACCTCCTCGTGGTGTGGCCGGACGGAGAGTATTTTGCGATTGCTCAGCCGAGAACCAACGTCCAGATAGTTTCAATCTAATATCGCATAGGGTTGAAGTGTCATTTGCAGGGCGCAACCTGTCGGGCTGCGGCGCCGATACAACAGTAGCAGTAAGTATACAAAAATTTCGGCTATAGAACCATTAGGAACCTGCGAGCCGTGGAAAAATGACAACTATCGAGCGTGGAACCAAACGCTATAGAAGAAGGTTGCATTGTAAAACTGTCGTGGCTCAGTTTTGAATAAGGCGGTCTATACGGCTACCTTATGTTTTACAACCCGACTTTAAATGCTCCCATCGACAAGCGGCCAAAGTCATCGCCCTTTCACGGCGAAGTCACGGGTTCAAATCCCGTTGGGAGTACCATATGCGAGCGTGGTGTAATGGCAGCCACGCGGCGCTTAGAACGCCGTGCCGAAAGGCGTGCAGGTTCAAGTCCTGTCGCTCGCACCAGATACCCTTTACGCTTAGCGTGGAGGCGATGTCGTTCACAGTTATCCCCAGGTTTAACTATCCTGAGTTACCAAATAATAGTTTGCGGCTTTGCCGCATATGCCGAAGTGTTGGAATGGTAGACAAGGAAGTCTCAAAAACTTTTGCGGAAACGCGTGTGGGTTCAAGTCCCATCTTCGGTACCAAAGGCGCACACAGCAATATTTCTTTTGAAGAATATTTAAAGTTCATTGGTTGAACATTTGTCTGTAAAACAAAAAGAGCGGTTCGATTCCGTACAAATTTTCTTTTGCGTCTTGTGTAAATTAAATGGCATCGTAGTTCAGTAGAGTAGAACGCTAGCCTGTCACGCTAGAGGGCGCGGGTTCAAGTCCCGTCGGTGTCGCCATATGCTCATCGAAGGAGCAGAGAGTTTGAAAGATACTCATCACAATCTTTAAGTCGTGTTGTTGAAGTTTAATCTTGGAAAAGATTAACGCAATGCGCGTGGTTCATTTTGAAGTCCTTCCCACAAATAGTCCGGCCAGACTAAATAGGATGGAGGGTCACCAGTCCTAGGAAAAACCCGACCAACAGGGTGTGTAGTGCCACTGGTTCAACTACATAAAAACTAGTTATAGGAGTGATGTATTTATGAAAATGTACAAATTCTCCGAAGGCGAGGAAGCGCCAATTGGCTAGTCGGAGGCCTGGGTAAGCCTTTAAACTACCCCTTATATGGGCCGGTAGCTCTAATGGGAGAGCGCCTGATTTGCACTCAGGGGGTTGTGGGTTCGAGTCCCATCTGGTCCAGCCGCTCGATAATCTATAACCTCCACGTGGTGAGCGGCGGATAACGCTAATATAGATTAACATGCTGGCCAGTCCGAGTGCAGAAAGCATGTAAAACACGGGGTTACGGGACGCACCGAAGGGTGCGTAAATAAAAAAATACGTAGAAATGCGTTTATATGGGGAACGGAGAGTTAGCTACTCATACGGGATAAGAGTGCTCCTATCACTCAGCCAAATTATTTCAAATAGGAGTTGAAATTATGTAGTTTAGTACTAATAAAGATAAGGGCCGCGCAGGTATGGCTCTTGGAATTGCTTATTTTGGAGCAAATGGGTATACAGTAAATATACCATTAAATGATACTCAATGGTATGATTTTATTGTAGAGAAAGATGGTAAATTTCAAACTGTTCAATGTAAAGCGACTGGAAGTGAAAATAATGTTATTTAGCTTAAAAGTTGTGGCGGAACAAAAGGATAGGCTTATGATAGTGTATTAAATCATTCATTAGACTATTTATTTTGTATTGATAAAGATTAGAACATGTTTGTTATTCCTGTAAATGATATTAAAGAAAGTGGCAATTAGAAGCAAATTACTTTAAGAACAGAATCAAATAAAAACAATCAAGGTTTTAATACTTATCAATATATTGTATCTTTATGATACAATACTTATATGGGAGAGTTGAGCAATGGTGGCTCAGGAGTCTGTAAAACTCTGACTTTCGAGTATGTAGGTTCAAGTCCTACCTCTCTCACCATACAAACTGCGGCAGGTCAGTTCCAATTTACTGGTGCTATACCGGTAAAAGTTTTACAACTGCCTTTAATATGCGCCCATAGCATAACGGAGAGTGCACGAGGCCACGGACCTCGGTTGGTGAGGGTTCGAATCCTTCTGGGCGTGCCACCCTCAGCAGTACGAGGATAAATTTGGGACTACAAGTTCCGACTGTGGGGCTTCTATGCGGTCCACCAGTTGCCTTTCTCGCTATTTGTAGATATAGTGCTAAGAAAGGCTATATATCGCGGGGTAGAGGAGCGGTTCCTTATTAGGCTCATGCCCTAATGACGTGGGTTCGAATCCCACCCCCGCTACCAATATGCCCAAGCCCTACATTGATTGTAGGGGAAAGATATGTTATTTACGAATAACATTGAGAACCGACTGCAGCGGAGAAAAGGATTGCAAGGGCTTGCCTTTTTACATATGCCAAGCTAGCATAATGGTAATGCACTTCCTTCATACGGAAATGATTGTCGGTTCAAGTCCGGCGCTTGGTACCATTTTAGGAAAGAAGGTAATTAATATGATTTCACCAACTTTAGGTCATCTTGAAATTAGTGAAGTCGCATGGTTAATTAAGGACTTTATAACGAAAGAGCCAGATAAAGATTATGCAATTTACATTGGTTCTGATAGTCAAAACAGTTATTATACAAAGATGGTAACTGTTATTGCAGTTCATCAAGTTGGCCGCGGCGGAAAATATTTCTATGAAATTTCAAAGTATGACAAGATTAAAGACATTCGGAAAAAGCTATATACGGAAACACAACTTTCTCTTGAAATGACTGAACGTTTATTCGATGAATTTCATAAGATTGGCTTTGATTATGATGCGCCAAATATTGCGTTTTGTAT
>JAEEGL011460024.1_pt1 | contig 21646 bp, 18 predicted proteins | sample 9134231 | NCBI WGS metagenome assembly JAEEGL01 (sample SAMN16246548, study PRJNA631951) | gut metagenome | biome: gut microbiome; feature: rumen; material: fiber-attached | host: Bos | place: Iran: Karaj | collected 2018-10
CGATGGCATTCATTGGGGTGCGGATATCATGGGACATGTTGTTGAGAAAGGCGGTTTTTGCGCTGTTGGCTTGTTCTGCAGCGATCAGGGCATCAGACAGGACTTTCCTCGCTTCTTCTTTTTCTTCGACCTCTTTTCGCGTGCGCCTGACATCGCGTATAAGCAGAAAAACAATAAGGGCAGCTATTGCGAGAAGGATCGAACCGACAATGGCCATATTATCGTAAAGCGAATCGGTAAAACTGTAGGAATACAGTCCCCCGGTATAGCGGTAGGATATGTTCTGAATGTATTCGGTGCCGAGTACATTGATCCCGCGGTTTAAGAGTTTCAGCAGCCCTTCGTTACCGATCTTTACGCCAAAGCAGTGGTCATCGTTATGACCGGATTGACGGATCGACAGATTCGTGTATTTCCTGTTTTTCAGGATCTCATTTGCACGAAGTCCGTTCAGTGTCGTGCATTTGACCTTGCCGGAAAGAACGGCGGCCAGATTCTCTTCGGCTGACGGGAAGAAAACGATCTTAGCATCAGGATAGTTGGTCCGCACATAGTAATACTGCATGCGGTTGTTTTCGTTCACCGCAAAAACTGATGTCGTTGATTCACTGAATTCACCCTGATATATCAGTGCTGTGGGTGATGTGGTAACAGGGTTCGACTGATAGATCCCATTTTCCTCTGAATAGTACAATCCTCCTCCAACGGGAAACGCCACATCGATAACGCCCGAAGCCATGTCGGCGATCATGTCATCGTAGCTTTGGTACCCTTTGAAGATGATCTCGGTTTCCGGAATGCCAAGTGCGTTCATTATATCCGGGATCAGATCCTTTATAACACCGGTCACGTTTCCTTGTGAATCAGTGTCACTGTATGGAAGATAGTTTTTAAGGTATCCGACGTTCAGGGACTGATGGGTGTCCATCCACTCGCGCTCAGCCCGTGAAAAAGCCCGTGAAGTGAAACTTACCGGATAATATTTGGCTCTCAGGGAGTTCAGATAATTAGGTTCATCAGCGGCCAGAAGAGTCTGTGCCGAATTAAGTTCAGACAAGAGGTCGGGCCTGTGAATGTTCACACACAGATAATAATCCGATGTTCCGAAAACGGAGAGTACTTCGGAATGTTCCCTGCCGCGGGCACCATCGCCTTCCGCAGCCAGAACATTCACATCATGATCATCGAAGGCCTCGAATAACTGAGTGTAGTCAGGGTAAGTAATGACTTTGGCAGATACGTTATGTTCATCAAGATACCGGTTCAGGACATCGACCATTGCGCTGTCCAGTACGCCGATCCTGCATCCGTTCAACGTAACGGGATCGGCTGTTATATCCGTATCTTCATCATATTTGACAAGGTAGTAGGATTCGCTGCCCATTATTTCATTCGGGTAGCCGATCACCGAAGTTCTGTCATCTTTTTTGGCAAGACCTGCAAGCAGATCTATATCGCCGTCAAGAAGCAGCTGATAAAGCTCACTGAAGTCGCCGTAAACATATTCATATTCCCAGCCGGTGTATTCAGAGAGCTTACGGTAGTATTCGTAAGCATAGCCGCTCTTGATCTCGCCTTCACCGGCTCCCTCCTGAAAGACTTCGTTCTCATAATAGCCCACGCGAACCTTTTCGTTTTTCTGATCCGCATATGTAACAGTCGGAAGGCAGAAGATTGCGATCATCCAGACAAGAAGGATAACTGTTTTTTTATTCATATATAGTTCCTTTTTTGAACGCCCCTTACATAACAAAGTATAAATATAAAAGCATTATAACACGGTGTGACTGTTCTGTGACGCTTTACATGATAGTATGTGATTATAAAATAAATCTTCCAAAAAGGAGGCGGTAATATGTCAACGATGAGAGAACAGGAATTGAAAAAAGTAAACGGCGGAATGATGGGCGGCGGAACTCTCGGAGGATCGAGATTCAACGAAGGTGACAGAGTCATGTCCCAGGCAAACCCCGATTTTGGAGTAGGAACGGTTACGGGAAAGAAATACAGCAGGGGCTGGCATTATTACGTAGAAAACAACGGGAAAAAGCTGTATGCTCCCGAGAGCGATCTTCAGCTCGCACTATTACAGTAGAAGAATGATCAAAAAAGTATATTGACAAACGATAGAGAACAGTGTACTCTAATGGCGAATAGAGAACACTGTTCTTTTATTGCGTACAGGAGTAGATGGAATGGCCAGGGATAAGACACAGAGCCACAACAGGATTACGGAAGCGGCGAAGAAGGAGTTCATGGAGTATGGATTCGCTGATGCGTCAATGAGGCGTATCGCTTCAGAGGCCGGAATAATGGTAAGCGGCCTGTATAAGCATTTTCCGAACAAGGAAGAGATGTTTGCAGCCCTTGTGGACCCTGCGATCGAAGGGTTCATGGATCTGTATAAAGAGATAGAAGCTGAATACTTCTCCGAACTCGATTGGCCCCAAGAGTCGGAAGGCTGGAGCGGTCAGAGCGAATCGGTCAGAGCCATGGAGTATATCTTCGATCATTTTGACGAGTTCAAACTGATAATATGCAGATCGGCCGGAACAAAGTATGATAACTTTGCACACGAGATAGCTACGCTCGAAGAAAAGGTTACTTTCAGATATATGAAAGCACTTGAAGAAAACGGATATTCGATCAGGAAAGTCAACAGAAAAGAGTTTCATCTTCTGCTTACGGCCTACGTTGAAGCGATGTTCCAACCGGTTGCACATGATTTTGCAAGAAAGGATGCCATGCATTTCGCCAATACACTTCAGGATTTCTATGATCCGGCCTGGAAGGCGCTGTTTGGCCTCGGATAAGCTCATTGTATAAATATCCTAAGTGATCCCCGCTGTATGCGGGGTTAAAAAATCCATATAAGTTAGCGTATGCTAACTAAATCAAATACCATAAAGGAGAGGAAAAATGAAAAAAAGAAGTGCATTGTCCTGGGTACTTGAGTTCGCGGGACGAAAGAAAAGCTATTTCGGAGGCAGTGTTACCCTTGCCATATTCGGGGTTGCGGTATCGTTCATACCTTATCTTCTGATAGCGGATATCGTAAGAAACCTCCTTGCCTCAAACATTGATCCCAAGTATTACATAAAACAGGTGATACTGCTCGTTGTAACATGGATTGTCAGAATCGTTCTTCACAATCTGTCGACAACACTTTCACATGTGGCGACGTTTAACGTGCTTGGCGGAATAAGGGAGCAGCTGTGTGAAAAGCTTTCTAAGATACCGCTCGGCTCGGTCCTTGATGACAACAGCGGATCATACAAGAACATCATCGTTGAACGTGTGGATTCGATGGAAACGACCCTCGCGCATATCATACCGGAGTTTACGGCCAATATTCTTCTGCCGATAGTCATGTTTATTTATCTGATCTCTATTGACTGGAGAGTGGCTCTTTCCAATCTGATCCCTGCAGTCATCGGACTCATATTCTGCGTTGGGATGCTTATAAGGAGCAAAGGGGAATTCGATGTTACCATCCAAAAAACAAAATATCTGAATGATACGGCAGTCGAATACATAAACGGGATAGAGGTCATCAAAGCATTCGGAAAGACAGGAAGCTCTTACGAAAAGTTTGTTAACGCTGCAAGAGAAGGAGCGGACTGTTTCATAAACTGGATGAGAAAATGTATCTGGTGGCAGGCGGGAACGATGTCGTTCATGCCGGCGACATTTCTTGGCGTGCTGCCTGTCGGGCTTTATCTTGTAAAGAGAGGAACTCTTTCAACACAGGATTTCATAACATGCATCATCCTCTCGGCAGGCCTTATAACGCCTCTTGTCATTGCGTTTTCATATACGGATGACATCGCTAAGATGAAAACGATATTCGGAGAGGTAACGGAAATACTCGAGAGAAAAGAGATGCTAAGGCCGGCCGTTGTCACACAGGAGCCTCAGGGATCGGACATCATTCTCGAGAACGTTCATTTTTCGTACAAAGATAAAGAGATCATTCACGGCATAAACATGGAGATAAAACAGGGCGAGGTCAGTGCCATTGTGGGACCTTCCGGGTCAGGAAAGAGTACGATAGCACGTCTGATCGACTCCCTGTGGGATGTTGATTCGGGAATGATAACGTACGGAGGAGTTGATATCACACGACTCCCACTTGAATACTACATGGGTAAGATCGCATATGTTGCTCAGGATAATTATCTCTTTGATATGTCGATCATGGAAAACATACGTCTCGGAAAAGCGGGCGCCACGGACGAGGAAGTCATAAATGCAGCCAAGGAAACCGGATGTCATGATTTTATCATGGGACTTGAAAACGGTTACGACACCCAGGTCGGCGGAGCGGGTGGTCATCTGTCCGGCGGTGAGAGACAGAGGATATGCATCGCAAGAGCAATGCTCAAGGATGCGCCTGTTGTAATAATGGATGAGGCGACGGCATATACCGATCCTGAGAATGAAGCGCTCGTCCAGGAAAGCGTCGCAAAACTCATACAGGGAAGGACACTCATCGTCATCGCGCACAGGCTGTCAACAATACAGACGGCGGATAAGATTTTCGTTATCAACAACGGAAACGTAGAAGCTGTCGGAACACACAGTGAGTTGTTATCAAACAGCATCCTTTACAGAAGAATGTGGGAGGCACATAGCAGCGCAAAAGACGATGCGGGCGAAGATAAGGATCCGACAGCGGATATTGGGAAAAAGGAGGCAGCATATGCTTGAAATGATGAAAAAGTTCTTTGATTTTTGCAGCGAAAAGAACAAAAAGAAATTTTACGGCGCGGTCATACTTGGAGTGCTTGATGCGCTGTTCGGTGCGATGAAGATCCCTGCCGCATTCTATGCGATAACCGCCGTACTCAATAAGCAGATAGATGCAGGATCATTTGTCACGGTCATCGGGTTCATGCTCGCATCAACGATAGGCAAGATGTGCATAAACCGTTTCTCGCAAATGCTCCAGACCGAAGCAGGGTATGACACATGCGCGTTAAAGAGGATAGAGATCGGTGAGCATTTAAGATATCTTCCGATGGGTTATTTCAATGACACGAGTCTCGGACATATAACTTCGGTCACGACGAACACGCTCGAGCAGATGAGCGATATAGCGACACGTGCGATCATGATGGTTCTGCAGGGAAGTATCACGACGGTGGTCATCGGTGTATGCATGTTTGCATTCGATGTCCGCATCGGCCTGATATCCGTCATATGCATAGCGATATTCATGGCAGTCAACACAGTCACAAACCGGAAGATCGCGAGGGTTGCTGACGAGAAGATCGAAGCTGATCGCGAAATGGTCGGAGTGATACTCGAGTTCATACAGGGTATCGCTGAGATCAGGAACTATAACATTTATGCACGCAATTCTTCGAAAGTTTCATACAGTGTTGAGAGAAAAAAGAATGCCGATATCCTGGCTGAGACAACAGCGATACCCGCCGTGGGACTGCAGATGCTTATATGCAAGCTGGCTGGGGTTGCGATCGCAGCTGCGTCTCTGTACTTTTTCTTTACCGGAACAATGGCACTTAATTACCTGATCACGATGCTTCTGTGCTCGTTCATGGTATTTGAGGCACTTGATTCGGCAGGCATCTACACGGCTCTTTTGAAGATCATAGGAAAAGGTGTGGATCTTGCAAACGAGATCCTTAACATAGAACAGATGGATATAGACGGCGAGGAGATAACGCCAAAGAACCGCGACATCCATTTCGAGCATGTAAGCTTTGCATATGAGAACCGTAAGATAATAGACGATGTCACGCTCGACATCAAAGAGAAGACAACGACAGCGATAGTCGGACCTTCCGGCGGTGGTAAGACAACGATAACTTCGCTTATCGCCCGTTTCTGGGATGTTCAGGAAGGCAAGGTCACGCTTGGCGGAAGGAACGTCAAGGATTACAGTTTTGATTCGCTGATGGAAAACTTCAGTTTCGTTTTCCAGAGAGTATACCTTTTTGAAGATACGATCGCGAACAATATCAGGTTCGGACGTCCCGAAGCTGCGATGGATGAAGTTATAGCCGCAGCGAAGAAAGCATGCTGTCATGATTTTATCATGTCGCTTCCCGATAAGTACGAGACCGTCATAGGTGAAGGCGGAGCGACGATATCGGGAGGAGAGAAGCAGAGGATATCGATAGCCCGTGCGATCATGAAGGACGCACCCATAATCGTACTTGACGAAGCAACCGCAAATGTTGATCCGGAAAATGAAAAAGAACTGACGCAGGCGATCGAAAATCTCACAAAAGAAAAGACGATCATAATGATCGCCCACAGATTAAAAACAGTAAGAAATGCCGATCAGATAGTTGTGATCGACAAAGGCCGGATCGTTCAGAAAGGCAGACACGAGGAACTCATGAATGAAGACGGAATCTATAAGAACTTCGTTTCCGGCAGACGCAAGGCAGTAAGCTGGAAGATCGCGTAAACGGTCAGGACTTTTCGATCTTCTCATCAGGCAGATATTTGATAAGTGTCTGCTCGAGTTCAGCACTTTTGACAGGCTTTGACAGATAATCGTCAAAGCCTGAATTTATGTACTTTTCTTTTGAACCGATGATCGCATCGGCCGTCATACAGATGACAGGAGTATCGATATTAAGGCCATCCTGCTGGGAGCGGATACTGTTCATGGCCTCCGTGCCGTCCATATTAGGCATACGCTGGTCCATGAGTATCAGGTCGTATTTCTTCTTTAATGTCAGCTCGAGTGCCTTATTTCCGCTGTCCGCCGTGTCGATTATAAGACCGGTATCACGAAGCAGTGCCTTTGCCACGCGCAGATTGACAATGGAATCATCGACAACAAGTATTACCGCATCCGTTGCCGAGAATGATACTCTGTAGGGCTTCTTTTGGTTGTCGGTATTGCCGGTATTGATATTGAAATTGCCGACCGGCTCCGCGGAAGATATCTTCTGCGGTATTGTGATCACGAAGGTGGAACCCGAGCCGTATTCACTGTTGACCGTGATATTTCCGCCCATCATGGACACAAGCTGATGGGATATCGACAGTCCGAGTCCGGTACCTTCTATAGTGCTGTTACGTTTAAGCTCCAGCCGCTCGAACGAACCGAACAGCTTCTTCATATCTTCGGGACGGATGCCTATGCCGGTATCCGTGACCGTGACCGTAAGATTTAGGATGTTACCTGCCTTGATGTCGGAATCCTTTTCGGCACGTACGATGAGTTTTACGTTACCGCTGTCGGTGTATTTTACGGCGTTTGTGAGTATATTTGTGATCACCTGCCTTACGCGTACCATGTCACCGTACAGTTTATCGGGAAGAGTATCATCCACATCGGTTATGAATTCAAGCTCTTTTTCCGAAGCGCGGAACGTGATCATTCCGTTCACGTCACGAAGGAGAGATGCAAGTGAGTATTCGCCTTCCACAAGTTCCATCTTTCCCGCTTCAATCTTGGAAAGATCAAGTATGTCATTGATGATCGATAAGAGGTTGTTGCCCGCGCCTTCTATATTGGCGGAAAAAGTGCTGATGTTTTCAAGAGACTCGGATACAGTCGGACTTTTTTCGATCTTTTCATCTTTTACTTTTTCACATTCCCTTGAAATCATCTCGTTAAAACCGAGAACCGCATTTATGGGCGTACGTATCTCGTGGGACATGTTTGCAAGAAACTGTGATTTTGCTTCGTTTGCACTGTCCGCGATCTGTTTCTGTTCGCGAAGCTCATCCATATACCGGTAATGCTCGGTGTCGTCGGAAAGAGAGTAAAGCGTTCCGATGCGCATATCTTCATCGGTAAGCGGGTTGGCGCGTGGGGTATATATCCTTCCCGACATTCTTACCGGCTCCCCGGAGGCGATGGATGAGTTAAAATCGTTCAGAAGCTTCTGTATCGCTTCTTCGGATTTTTCGTTCTCATAAAGCTGCGGGAACAGTTTCTGAGCAGGTTTGTTATAGTAGCGTACCTTTTCTTCGTTATCGACAACTATTATCCCTTCGGAAAGCTCGTCCACAACGTAGTTTTTGGCAGCGGTGGTTGTATCGAGCATTTTGTATCTGACTATGGCGATCAGCATGAACGCTGTACATACCGCGTATCCTACGATCATGATGTCAAATATCCTGGCAATCTCTAAGAGTTTAAAGAAATAAATTACATAGGTTGATACGAGCGCGATGATCGACAGCAAAAGCATAAGATCCCGCTTTTTGGCCGTCGCGTTTTTCTCGCGGAAATATGCCTGCACTATGAGGACAATGCAGAGGATGGCATATATCAGGTTCAGTGATGTATAAACATAATAGATCGGTCCTCCGGAGTGCGGAAGCGTAGGAAAATCACCGACCATTTTGAATTCCATTGTTTTGTAATAAAGGCGGGTGCTCTCGAGGTTAAGGATGAAGAAGTAAACGATCATATTGAAGATCCCGACAGCTGCCTTGATGATCGCGGGATATGCTTTACCGCATAGCTCCGCTATAAAGAGGGCCATCGACAGACCGACCCACAGACGCCCGAAGTAGCCCAGCTTCAGGGCGTTAACATATGTTGTCAGATCTTTTGTATGAAGCAGGTTGATATATCCGATGTTGTATACCAGATTGGAAACGCAGTAGAAGAACAGGTATGTGTGAACCATACCGCCCCACTTTGTCAGAGTAAAGACGCATACGGCAAACAGACCGATTATCGTAATATATAAAGTATAAATGACAAACTGATACATTCGGATATCCTCCAAAGATTCGCAGATCAGGTTCTATTATATCATATGACGGATAAAACATGCATTTTTGAGCGGAAAACCGTTAATCAATTTACATAACTTGCCGATATATAAAGTGACAGGGAATATTGGATATCACAAGGAGGTGGATTATGTTCAATATAATGGTCGCAACTGAATATGCTGTACCGCCTCCGATAAGGCACGCAGATATACCCGCTGTAGCACAGGTAATGCCGCACAAGGAGCTTAGGCGCGAGCGGGATAGGAAAAAGAACGATCAGAAGAAAAAAAGATCGGCATTCAAAGATCTGCTTGAGAAGGAGGTAAGGGAAGAAGAGATCGGTCAGATGGGTTGCTTCTTCGAACAGAGAGTATGACAAAAAATGATAAGTTGATGTAAGACACCGGAATTGATGGTTCCGGTGTTTTATTATATTATGGAAAAAGCTTGGGTAACATTTGCCGGATACGGGAAAGTGAGGAAGAAAATGATATATTTTGTTGACTGTAATGCAAAAAGCGGCGGCACGGGAAGCGCCGACAGGCCTTTTACGAGGATAAACGATGCGGCGAAGATCGCGATGAAGGGTGATGAGATAGTCGTTTACCCCGGTATATACAGGGAGGATGTCAATCCCGTAAATGCCGGGTGCAAAAAGCAGCGCATCACATACCGTTCAAAGGATAGCCGCAAAGCAGTCATCACGGGAGCCGACGAGTTCAAAACATGGACAAGGCATGAGGGTGATGTCTGGAAGCTTACGGTCGCAAACTCATATTTCGGATCATACAATCCCTATACGACGCTTGTATCGGGTGACTGGCTAAATATTACGGTTCCGATGCACACCGGCGATGTGTTCCTTAATGGCAGGTCGATGTATGAAAAGGATTCGCTTGATAAGGTAGTAAAGCCTGAGTATTATGATCCGTCGTGGGACCGTGATTTTACACTGCATACATGGTATACCGAGCAGGACAATGAAAAGGACGAGACGGTAATATACGCAAACTTCTGCGGGAAGGACCCCAATAAGGAATGCGTTGAGATAACAGTCAGGGCGCACTGTTTCTGGCCGGTGGCCGAGCATGTGAACTACATAACGCTCTCAGGCTTTACGGTCACGAAGGCGGCAACACAGTGGGCACCTCCGACCGCGCTCCAGGAAGGCATGATAGGTCCTCACTGGTCAAAAGGCTGGATAATAGAAGACTGCGATATTTCGGAGAGCAAATGCTGCGGTATATCTCTCGGCAAATACATGCAGCAGAATAACGATAACAAATGGATGCATTACAAGTACAAGGACGGCGCACAGACTCAGAGGGACTGTACTCTGATAGCGCAGCTTGACGGGTGGAGCAAAGATACGATCGGATCGCACATCGTCAGGAATTGTGACATACACGACAACGGACAGACCGGTATCGTCGGAAACCTCGGATGTGTATTTTCGGTCATAGAGAACAACCATATCCATAACAATAACAACAAGAGGAACCTTGCCGGTGCCGAGACGGGCGGTATCAAGCTGCATGCGGCGATCGACGTGATCATCCGCAACAACCATATTCATGACAACGTGCGAGGCATATGGCTTGACTGGCAGTGCCAGGGAACGAGGGTTTCGTCCAATTTCTTCCATGACAACTGCATGTCGAGAGACCATCTGTTAAAGAGCGAATGTGTTGAAGGACTCGGACTCGGTGAGGATCTTTGGATCGAGATCGCACACGGGCCGACGCTTGTCGATAATAATGTCATGCTCTCGGAGCGTTGCGTCAGGATCGCGGCACAGGGTATCGCTTTTGTGCACAATCTTTTCTGCGGCGCACTTACCGGTGTCGGCAGAGGCGTCAAAAACGGTACGAACGAGTATCCTTCGCCGAGGTACACTCCGATACACAGACCTCACAGTACCGATGTGACCGGATTCATGACGGTACTTCACGGGGATGTCCGCTTTTATAACAACATATTTGTCCAGCCCGAAGTCAGGGATGGCATGAAGGAGATCTGCAAAGGTGACGGCGACGAGTGGGATGACATGAACCTCACTGCCGGAACGATCCCCTATAACGGATACAAGGCAGAAGACGAATGGAAGCATATGTTTGACGGATACTGCGGCGAAGGAAGCACGGTCTCCAGAGACCGCTACTATATGCCGCTCCCGGTATGGTCCGAAGGAAATGCGTATTTTAACGGCGCTGCTGCCTGCGATCTGGAGGCTGACCCCCTCAGGGACAGCGAGCACAGGATAGATGTTGCACTCAGGGAAGATGGCGGCAGGCTCACGGTGACAGGCGACTTCGCGAAGTATTTAAAGGGTGTAAAACTCATCACTTCGGCAACACTTGGGGAGGCTTTTGAGCCTGAGGAGCGGTTCGAGAATCCCGATGGTTCGGATATCGTTTTCGATACTGATATTTACGGCAACAAAAGGCCGCAAACACCCGTCCCGGGCCCGTTTGCATGAGGGTCGAAAAATTCTCGACAAACATTTTTCCCTGGGGTAAAATCATTTAGTAAGCATTTTACCTAAAGGAGAAAAAGCAATGGGCAAATATTTCGGAACCGACGGATTTCGCGGCAAAGCAGGCGTTGTTCTGACCGCGGAGCATGCATTCAAGACAGGACAGTTCCTCGGCTGGTATTACAGTAAGGAACGCGCCGCAAAGATCGTGATCGGAAAGGATACGAGACGCTCGTCATACATGTATGAGAATGCGCTTTCAGCAGGTATCACGTCAACGGGCGGCAACTGCTATCTGCTACATGTCACGACTACTCCCTGCGTCAGCTATATCACGAGAACGGAAGGTTTTGACTGCGGTATCATGATATCTGCGAGCCATAACCCGTTCTACGATAACGGCATCAAGCTTCTCAACGGCGAAGGTGAGAAGATGGAAGACGAGATCCAGGACATGGTCGAGAAGTTCATCGATGGGCAGCTTGATGATGTCAAACCGGCCATCGAGGACAAGATAGGTCAGACAATAGATTTCTATTCGGGCAGGAACAGATACATAGGTTATCTCACATCAATAGCCCCTGTTTCCTTCGAAAATCGCAAAGTTGCACTTGACTGTGCAAACGGAAGTTCATGGATGATCGGACGTGCCGTATTTGACGCGCTCGGTGCCAAGAACTATGTCATGAACAATACGCCTGACGGTGTGAATATCAATCTGAACGCCGGTTCAACACATATCGAAGGACTCCAGAAATACGTAAGAGAGAATAAGGTCGATGTAGGTTTTGCATTCGACGGTGATGCGGACAGATGTCTGGCGGTAGATGAATACGGTGATGTCGTTAACGGCGACATGATCATGTATATCTGCGCAAAGCATTTAAAGAGCAAGGGAATGCTCCCAAGCAACACGGTCGTAACGACGATAATGTCAAACTTCGGTCTTTATAAGGCGCTTGACAATATCGGCATCGGATACGAGAAGACGAAAGTCGGAGACAGATACGTATACGAGAACATGAAGGAGAACAACCATATGCTCGGAGGAGAGCAGTCCGGACATGTCATCTTCAGGAAGTATGCGCATACCGGCGACGGTCTTGTTACCGCCATCATGCTCATGACGGTAATGGTTGAGACACAGCTTCCGCTTTCCGTTCTTGCAAGCGAGATCAAGATGTATCCGCAGGTACTCAAGAACGTTGAAGTTGACGACAAGGAGAAGACTCTTGACGATCCTGCCGTTAAGAAATCGGTTGAGGATACGACGGCTTATCTCGGAAATGACGGACGTGTACTTCTCAGAGCTTCCGGAACGGAGCCTGTGCTTCGTGTAATGAGTGAAGCGGTAACATACAAGGACTGCGAGAAGTGTGTGGATGAGATCATCGATGCAATGAAGCAGTCAGGCCATCTGATAAAGGTTAGACAGTAAGGGAGGAAGATCATGAACTGTACGATAGAAGCACTGTATGATCTGGAACACACAAAGGCTGCGGATTATCTTAAGCAGTACAAATATCCGTGGGAGGCACTTGAAGGTATCAAGGAACTGATACTTGAGATCGGGGCAACGCTTGATGCCGCAGAATACGATCATCCGAAGGATGATGTGTGGATCGCCAAGGATGCGAAGATATATCCCAACAATTACATAGACGGGCCGTGCATCATCGGACACAAGACGGAAGTACGTCCGGGAGCATTTGTCAGGGGTTCGGCACTTGTAGGTGATAACTGTGTTGTCGGTAATTCCACCGAACTTAAGAACGTTATCCTTTTTGATAATGTCCAGGTACCTCATTACAATTATGTGGGCGACTCGATACTTGGATACAAGGCGCATATGGGAGCGGGTTCCATCACGAGTAACGTCAAGTCGGACAAGAAACTTGTTGTGATCAAAAACGGTGATGAGCGTATCGAGACAGGAAGAAAGAAAGTCGGAGCACTTGTCGGCGACCGTGTTGAAGTGGGATGTAATTCAGTCCTCAATCCCGGAACGGTCATCGGACGCGACAGCAACGTTTATCCCGTATCGTGCGTTCGTGGAGTGATCCCCGAGAACAGCATCTACAAGGAAGCCAAAAAGATAGTGATCAAAGAAAACTGAACAGTTTAAAAGGGAGAGAGTAAACATGAGAGTAATAGTGGCAGATACTTATGAAGAAGGCGCAAAGAAGGCCGCTGATGTAATCGAGAGACTCGTTCGTGAGAATCCCGAATGCACACTCGGCCTTGCAACAGGATCAAGCCCTGTCGGAATGTACAAAGAGCTTGCAAGAAGATGCAAAGAGGAAGGTCTTGATTTTTCCAAAGTCCATTCGGTAAATCTTGACGAGTACGTAGGTCTTGAACCGGACCATCCGCAGAGTTACAGATTTTTCATGGATGACAATCTGTTTAACCACATCAACATCGATAAGGCAAATACATATGTTGCAAAAGGAACGGGTGATGTTGAGGCAAATCTTAAGGAGTTTAACGACATCCTCGACAGGACGGATATCGATCTTCAGGTCCTTGGCGTGGGCCCCGACGGACATCTCGGATTCAACGAGCCGGGCGCATTCCTTTACGAAAAGGCTCATAAGGAGACACTTGAAGACAGCACGATAGATGCCAACACGAGATTCTTCTCGAGCCGTGATGAAGTGCCCAGGTACGCAGTGACGATGGGTATGGGAAGCATTATGAAAGCGAAGACGCTTCTTATGATCATAAACGGCAATAAACAGGATGCGGCAAAGAAACTCCTTATGGATGATAAGATCGATCCGATGTGTCCCGCAACATTCATGCGTCTTCACAGGGATGCGATCGTAGTCATAGAAAAGAAACTTGCCGATGAGATAGGCTACAAGGGCTGAAAATCGTGATTCCGGGAGTGTGACGTTTGTGTGACACAGCATTTGCTAATATGTACATGATCAAAGATGAAAAACGTTTTTGATTGAACACGGACCGGAAGATATGGTAGTATCAGGATGCAGCAACGGATGAGTGAAGGAGGAAAACATCATGGATAACGAAAAGATCATCAATGAGAACGAACTTGAAGAAATAGCAGGCGGAAAGAGCGAAAGAGAAAAGGAAAGAGAAGAGAGAGAAAAAAACGAAAGATCGCTTCACGGCTTCATAGCAAAGGACGCATTCGGTAACGTTACATTCACTGACAAGACAGGCTGTGTAGGACAGTTTACGGCAGATGAATGGACGAAGCTCCGCAAGAACTGGGAATACACAGGTAATCCCGAGTACTTCATGGAGACGATCAATGTAGCTGAGCTGAAGAACTTCGAGAACGTTGCTAAGGCGTGATCATATCTTCCGGGTAAAACGAAATCCCGCTGCGATGGCAGCGGGATTTTTATTGCCGAAAACAATACTATTTAGTCAGACCGTAGTAAGCCGCGATACCGCGCGCATCCGCGATGCCGAGCTGCTGCAGCTGTTCCTGGGTTGTCAGGTGGTTTGCAAGGTCGGACGGTGAAGAGCAGTATGCGTGTTCAACTATAATGCACGGCATACCGGCTGTCTTTGCCTTATTGATAAGCGCGTAGTAATCCTTCGGAGTTCCGTCCGGATAAGTACCGACTGAAGAATTGCGGTAAACTATCCCGGTGCCGTTCGGACAGAGTTTCCAGTTGTTGATCGAAAGGCCCGTGGCTGTCAGCTGCGGAAGAATGGACTGTGCCAGACCGAGCCCTGTAAGGCATATGTCGGAGCGGTAAAATGCATTTGGTATGATCACCTTGCATCCGCTCACATTCGGATCAAAATCGCCGTCGAGATCGTTGTGAAGGCTGATGAGCGCAGTCGCTCCGACAGACTTCGCAAAGTTTACCCTTCCCTGAAGACAGGATGTTGAAGAAGCGGGATCGGCACCGTACGGGCAGTCGAGAGTCGTTCTCGTAAGGTATGTAGTTACACCTTTGTACGTGTCGAGCTCCTGCTTACAGTACATTGCTATAGCGAGATTGGCATACTCTTCAACGAACGAGTTGTAATGTGCGCCGTTATGGGTGGTGTCATGTCCGGGATCGAGCGCGATCACGATGTTCTTTTTTGCTGCTGCTTTCTTCTTGGCCTTGGCAGCCTGAGCCGGAAGCGTTACACCTGCGGCAAGAACGAGAGAAAGCGCTATGCATGCTGCACACTTAAGTGTTTTTCTTATCGAAAGATTCATGTTATCTCTCCCCTTTTCTCTGTTTTGACAAACATTATACTATATTTTTAATGATAGTGGCGGGTTTGTTGGCAAAATGGTATAATCACCTGGAAAAGGAGACCGGTCATGAGTGAGTTATTTCGTAAAAAGAGTCTTGAGAGGATATCCTCTCCGGAACAATTGGATGATTATATAAAGGTTACCTCGATCCCCGTGTGGATAATACTTCTGGGAATAGTTGTGCTTCTGGCGGGAATGCTCGTATGGGGTACGTTCGGAACCGTTGAGACGGTTAATGCGGACGGGACGACCAAAACCGTTCACCCCATTACTTTTGTGACCAATTAACGCATAAGAGCAGGTAACGGATAAGGACATATGTCAGCACAGAAAGTTAAAAAACCGATAAAACACGGAACTGCCAAAGTTCCTGTTGTTATGCAGATGGAGGCGCTTGAATGTGGAGCGGCCTCCCTCTGTATGATAATGGCTTATTACGGCAAATGGGTTCCTCTTGAACAGGTAAGGAGTGACTGCGGAGTCAGTCGTGACGGATCAAATGCCAAGAATGTCATTCTGGCGGCAAGAGGCTACGGACTCGAGGCTGATGGATACAGGCTGGAGCCCGAGGAACTCCGCGATGAGGGGCAGTTCCCGTGCATAGTTCACTGGGAGTTCAATCATTTTGTCGTTGTTAACGGATTTAAGGGTGACAAGGTATATTTAAACGATCCCGCGAGAGGCAGCATCGCGGTGTCCAGGGAGCGCTTTGACGAGGCGTTTACCGGCATCGCGCTGATGTTTGAGCCGACTGATTCATTTGAGGCGGGAGGCAAACAGAGAAGTGTAATTTCCTTTGCGAAAGAGCGTCTTCGCGGAGGAACGGTGGCTATGCTGTTTGTTGCGGTGACGACGATGATCGCGTCACTGATGGGTATCATCAGTTCGGGATTCCAGCGTGTGTTCATGGATCAGCTCCTTACGGGGCGTAACCTTTCATGGGTAACACCATTCTTCGTGATGCTCGGCGGCGTCACGCTGCTTCAGATAATTTCCGCATGGGTACAGGCTTTCTATACGCTGCGCCTTAACGGTAAGATGGATGCGGTCGGCAGCAGCTCGTACATGTGGAAAGTATTGCGCCTTCCCATGGAATTCTTCTCCCAGAGGATGGCGGGCGATATTCAGGGGAGGATGACGTCAAATGCATCGATAGCGTCAACCGTCGTCAATACGGTCGCGCCGCTTGTTCTGAACACGGCCATGATGATATTCTATCTGGTCGTAATGATCAGATATTCATTCATACTGACATGCGTAGGGCTTCTTTCCGTGGCAGTCAACGCAGGCATGTCGCGTTTCATTTCCCAAAAGCGTATCAATATCACAAGAGTCATGATGAGAGATGCCGGCAAGTTATCGGCAACGACCGTCAATGCCGTTGACATGATCGAAACGATCAAGGCAAGCGGAGCGGAGAACGGGTTCTTCGAAAAATGGTCGGGATACCAGGCTTCTGTCAATACGCAGAATGTACGCTATATGAAACAGGATCAGCTTCTTGGCATCATCCCGATGGCAGTCAGTTCGATAATGAATGTCGTAATACTGTTCCTCGGAATACTGTTTGCCATGAGGGGACATTTTACGATAGGTATGATCACCGCATTCCAGGGCTTCATGACGCAGTTCACGGCACCTGCGGGACAGCTCATCGGTGCGGGACAGATGATACAGGAGATGCGTACTTCGATGGAAAGGATCGAGGATGTCATGGAATATCCCGACGATCCTGTTTTTGATAACAATACGGAACCGGATAAATACGATAAACTTTCCGGAACACTGACCATGAAACATGTTACGTTCGGTTATGCAAAACTTGATGCGCCGCTTATAACCGACTTCAATCTTGACCTCAAACAGGGTTCACGAGTGGCATTTGTCGGAGCATCCGGAAGCGGAAAGAGCACGCTCTCAAAGCTTATTTCGGGACTGTATCAGCCCTGGAGCGGTGAGATACTCTTTGACGGCAAACCGATCGGCGAGATCGACAGGAGTGTCTTTACGGGTTCGGTTGCGGTCGTTGACCAGGATATCATCCTTTTCGAGGACAGCATTGCCGGCAACATCAAGATGTGGGACAACTCGATCGAGGACTTTGAGATGATCATGGCGGCAAGAGATGCGAGCATCCACGATGACATCATGCAGAGAAACGGGAACTACCGTTACAAGATAATCGAGGGCGGAAGAGATTTTTCCGGAGGACAGCGCCAGCGCCTTGAGATAGCGCGTGTACTGGCACAGGATCCGACGATGATAATACTTGATGAGGCAACGAGTGCACTTGATGCCAAGACCGAATACGATGTCGTGAAGTCGATAAAAGACCGCGGAATAACGTGTATCGTCATTGCTCACAGGCTGTCGACGATACGTGACTGTGATGAGATCATAGTACTTGATCACGGCAGAGTGGTTGAGCGTGGAACGCATGATGAACTGATCAAAAACGACGGCGCATATAAGACGCTTGTTACGAGTGAATAGAGGGTAAGAGATGGGTTGGTTTGACGAACAGATACGAATGCGCAAGCAGGCAGACGATACCGCTTTCTCCGATTCGTTCAAGCAGATCGCGGGGGCGGTCATGGGTCGTCGCCTGGCTGAAGGGCTGAACAATGACATAAGGCTGACCGAGGATGCTCTCGGTGAGATACTCAGATACTATCACATCGAGCCCGGTGAGGTGCCGGAATCAATCACCGACATTAATGAAGCGATGGAGTTTCTGATGAGGCCGCATGGCATCATGAGAAGGACCGTCAGGCTTGAAAAGGGCTGGTACAGGGATGCCGCCGGAGCGATGCTCGGGACCAAAAAGGATGACGGCAGTGTTGTCGCGCTCCTTCCTTCGGGATTTTCCGGGTACCGGTATTATGACAGGACGATCGGAAAGTTTGTCCGTATCGGACGAAAGAACGAGGGCCTTTTTGATAATGACGCGATGGCGTTTTACAAGCCGTTTCCGCTCAAAAAGATGGAAATAAGCGGACTGATAAAGTTCATCATCGAGCAGATATCGGTTTCGGATATCGTTATCCTCTGCCTCGCAATGGCAGCTGCGACAGCGGTAGGGTTCATAGGGCCCTGGCTGAATTCCAGAATGCTTTCCGATGTTCTTGAATCGAAAAACGTTATGGCACTTGCGGGCGCTGCAATATTCCTCATATGTGCTTCGATATCCGGACTCCTGTTCGACGTTGTCAGACAGCTGGCAAGCTCACGTATAGACACGAAACTGTCCATCAGAGTGGAAGCAGCGGCAATGATGAGGATGCTCTCGCTTCCGGCTGCTTTCTTCAAGGATTACAGCGCGGGCGAACTGTCAAACAGGCTCCAGTATATGCAGATGCTTGCGGACCAGCTTGTGAACATGGTCCTTTCCACGGCTCTGTCATCACTGTTCTCGCTTGCCTATATAGCGCAGGTATTTGCGTTCGCACCCGGGCTCGTTGTACCCGCGATACTCATAACGCTTGCAACACTTGCGGTGACACTCGTTACAGTCTTTGTACAGATGAACATTACGAGAAAGCAGATGCTGCTTTTGAGCAAGGAGAGCGGTATCAGCTATTCGATAATATCCGGTATACAGAAGATACGACTCGCGGGAGCGGAAAAACGCGCATTCGGTAAATGGGCGAAGGCATACTCGGATCAGGCACAGCTTCTGTATAACCCGCCTCTTCTTCTGAAGGTCAGCCGTGTCATGATAACTGCGATATCGCTTGTGGGAACGTTGATCATGTTTTTCGAGGCGGTAAAAACGCATGTTTCGCCTGCAGAGTATTTTGCGTTCAACGCTGCATACGGTCAGGTCAGTACCGCATTTATGGCACTCGGAAGCATTGTGACCTCAATAGCCCAGATCAAGCCTATACTCGAGATGGTCAAGCCGCTCATGGAGACGATTCCGGAGGTCGCAGAGGATAAGGAGATAGTTACCAAACTGTCAGGCGGGATAGAGATCAATAACGTCACTTTCAGGTACAACGACGATATGCCGCCTGTCCTTGACGATCTGTCACTGAGGATTCGTCCGGGACAGTACGTCGCGATTGTCGGCAAGACCGGATGCGGCAAGAGTACGCTGATGCGTATCCTGCTTGGGTTCGAGAATCCGCAGAAGGGTGCCGTCTATTATGACGGCAAGGACCTCAAGACACTCGATCTCAAATCGCTCAGACGTAAGATCGGATCGGTAATGCAGAACGGAAAGCTCTTTACCGGTGATATATACTCGAATATCGTTATCGCAGCACCGTGGCTGACACTGGATGATGCGTGGGAGGCAGCCAAGATAGCGGGACTGGATGAGGATATCCGCAGAATGCCGATGGGAATGAACACGCTCATCGCGGAAGGCGCAGGCGGTGTTTCGGGAGGCCAGAAGCAAAGGCTGTTGATCGCAAGAGCCGTAGCTCCGAAGCCGAAGATCCTGATCTTTGATGAGGCAACGAGTGCGCTTGACAATATCACGCAGAGACAGGTTTCCGAGGCGCTTGATGCGATGAATTGCACACGTATAGTCATCGCCCACAGACTGTCGACTATCAGGCAGTGTGACAGGATAATCGTACTTGAGGGCGGAAAGATAATCGAAGACGGTAAATATGAGGAACTGATCGCTGCAAACGGGTTCTTTGCGGACCTGGTTTCCAGACAGCAGCTCGAGGAAACGGAAGAAGGACACAAACATCAGCAGGAAAGTGAAAAATCTTTGATATAATTCGTAATCTGAGTTATCATATTACATATTTCTGTTTAGCGAAAGGAGATTGAAAATGTTAAATATCGAAAAAAACACTGAAGGCAATTCAATGGAGGTTAAACTGTCGGGAAGACTGGACACCACTACGGCACCTCAGCTCGAGGAAGTTGTTAAGGCAGAGCTCTCCGGTAAGGAGTCACTCGTATTCGACCTTGCAGATCTTGAGTACATCTCCAGTGCGGGACTGCGTGTTCTTCTGTCAGCCCAGAAAATAATGAACAATCAGGGCAGCATGACGGTCAAGAACGTTTCCGAAGAAGTTAATGAGATCTTTGAGGTTACCGGATTTGCGGATATTCTTACTATAGAGTGAGGAACAGAATGAACACATCAGGCGAATTGTATGTGAACAATACAGAGGAAAATGCGGCAGCTGCACTTGCGAAGATAGATGAGTTCATCGCGCATCAGGATATCGACCGCAAGAAGATGATACATCTCCGACTCCTTGCTGAAGAGTCTGTCGGCATGGTCAAGGCCATGACACAGGATTTTATGGCACTTCTGTCCATGGAGGAAGAGAACGGGGAATATCATGTCAGGCTTACGTTCAAGACCGACATGAACAGGGAAAAGAAGAGTGAACTCCTGTCTGTGGCAACGAGCGGTAAGAATGCGGCAGCCAAAGGATTCATGGGAAAGATCGGCGACATTATCGAGAACGGTCTTCTCAACTATGATAATGTCATGAAACTGCAGCAGGAATACGGCGGCGGTTACAGTGATTATATCGGCATGGGAATGTGCGTTCCGGGAGAGATACAGATGGCCGGCGATCCGCTTGTCTGGTCCCTTTCCAAGTACAGGTCCGCGCTTGGCAATGGAGCCGAAGTATCCGGTGAGACGCAGGGCGCATGGGACGAGCTTGAAAAATCGATAGTTGCATCTCTTGCAAAAGATGTCACTGTCGGTGTCAAGAAGGACCGAGTTGATATGGTGATCACCGCGCGTTAAGCCGGGAAAAGGCAAATTTATGAACTCTGACGGTAAGGAACGGGAACTGAATATTGAGGCGCTTACGGAAAACCTTCAGCAGGTCCTTGATTTTGTGGATGCTTCGCTTGAAGAGGCGGAGTGTCCTGTTAAGACGCAGATGCAGATAGATGTTGCAGTCGAGGAGATATTCATCAACATTGCAAGTTATGCGTATTCTCCGGGGAAGGGCGATGCGACGGTCACGATGTATGTTAAGGACGGTGTGGCAAACATCACGTTCTGCGACAGCGGGACTCCGTATGATCCGCTTGCCAAAGAGGATCCCGACGTGACACTTACGGCAAGTGAACGTCCGATCGGAGGCCTGGGCATATATATGACAAAGAAGATGATGGATGATGTCATATATGAGCACAGGGACGGTTGCAATATACTGACGCTTGTCAAGACACTGTAGCATTACTTAAGGGGAGATATAAATGGCACGTAGATTTGAAAGGCTCCG
>JAEEGL012917904.1_pt1 | contig 21645 bp, 18 predicted proteins | sample 9134231 | NCBI WGS metagenome assembly JAEEGL01 (sample SAMN16246548, study PRJNA631951) | gut metagenome | biome: gut microbiome; feature: rumen; material: fiber-attached | host: Bos | place: Iran: Karaj | collected 2018-10
CAGAACATTCTCCAGCAGGCAGGTCAGGCAATGCTGGCTCAGGCTAACCAGTCCAACCAGGGTGTTCTCAGCCTTCTCGGCTAATAACCGGTACTGCAGAACAAAACCTAAGTTAAATAGTTCACGCGCAAGAAGAGGAGGCCGTAAGGTCTCCTCTTTTGAATTGGAATTATTAAAGGGGGCAAAATTTGGTACAAAATATTAAATTATTCTGAAAATATAACTTGAGCCTTGATAATACAAATAATACAATATATAGGGAGTGTTTTTACCCGATTACAACATATATAGTAGAGTAAAGCTAATGAATGGTCTAGAGACTCTTTTTTTTCCAGCTGAATACTTTTTTGATGAGGTTAGAGAGGGATTTTTTGTTTCATCTATGATGAAACGGTATTGGGCTGCACAGCTTAAAGTACTCTCGGTGGTAGACGGTATATGCAAAAATAATAACATAAGATGGTTTGCATACAGCGGAACATTGCTTGGTGCTGTGCGACATGGAGGTTATATTCCATGGGATGATGATCTGGATATATGCATGTTAAGAGATGATTACATTAGGTTTTGTAGGATTGTTCGTAATGAACTTCCTGAAGGCTTTCTGTTTCTGGATCTGAAGGGTGAGGAAAAATACGAACAATTAATTGGCAGAGTTGTAAATAGTAATGTCATTAACTATGGCAAAGAGCATTTGGAAAGATTCTATGGATGCCCTTATACCGTTGGTATAGATATATTCCCATTGGACGGAATTTATCCTGATGAGGAAAAGGAAAATAAGCGCTTTTCTTTAGAATGTAAAGCAATGAAAGCCGGTGAGTTTATTAAATCAGGACACATAGATTCTTATGAGTGCAGAAATCTTTTAGGTGAAATAGAAAAGGAAAGAGGATTTGTATTTGATCGTTCAGACAATATGCTTCGACAGATATTGTTGCTTTTGGATGAACTGTTCGCAGAATGCCCGATTGATGAAGCAGAGTATGTTACTTTGACACCGGCTTGCATTAAAGATGGAACTCAGGATCATAAATATCTTAAGAAGTGGTTCGAGGTGCAGGTTGTTCTTCCGTTTGAGAACACCAATTTGATGGCACCTGCTTATTATCATAATATCCTTACTGCACAGTATGGTGATTACAAAGTGGTGAGAAAAGGCTTAGGTATTCATGACTATCCTGTATTCAAAGAACAGGAGCAGATGCTTAGAGCTGCTATAGGGCATAATCCCTACAGATACACATTCTCTGAACAGGAATTAGAAGCAGCGGTTAATTATTCAAAGCCTGTGAATATATCCCATTTCGATCAGGTAGCGGCTATGGTAAAAGAGGCTTATGCCAAAGCTGAGATGTTAATGAGCCAGGGAAATGAAGATGTCGCAATTCAGCTTTTGGAAGGATGTAGCAAACTTGCCGAATCTGTTGGCAAAGAACTAGATGACCTCCTTGAGCCCGACAGAAAGAAGATATTGTTTATTGTGTCACATTTTGAGTGGTGGCAATCCATTGAAGAGTATTGGCTTTGGGCATCCGCTGACAGTGAGCAAGATGTGACGGTTTTAGTCGTTCCATACTATATCAAAAAAAGCGGAACCGATGATGCGGAGAAGGTAGATGACTCGCATAAATATAGTGATGTTGTGCCCTTTGTTTCAGCTGAGGAATATGATATTACTGCACAAAATCCTGATGTTGTTATAATTCAGGATCCTTATGACGGTTGGAATGTAAACTTTTCAATACCGGAGAAATATTACTCCGAGAATATCAGAAATTATTGTAAAAAACTTGTGTATTGCCCGTTTGCGGAGGTGGACGATCCGTCTGATGAGAAAGATACTATAGTTGTCGCTATGAAGTATTTTATAGAACAACCGGGACTTATATATGCAGATGAAATATTGGTGAAGTCTGAAAAACTCAGAAACCTTTACATTGACACGCTGTCAGAATTATCTGGGGGAAGAAAACGTGATTATTGGGCATCAAAGATTGTCAATCCCAATATGACTGGGTGGCTCGGGACTGAACGGTCGGGTAAAAAAATGATCCACAGACGTCACAGTGGACACGTTAGCTATCCTGAGCAAGTAATTAATCTTTTGGGAGATTGTTCGCTTAAGAAGATAATTGTTTACTACACAAGTCTTGAATATATTCTTATAAATGGACAGAAAGCAGTAGATAAGATAAAAAGAAGTTTTAATATCATGGAGAAGATTTGCACAGATGATTCGGTCACCTGCGTTTTTTCTCCACAAAAGGCTTTGTCAGTTTTGGAGACACTTCAGCCAAATCTATATTTAGAGATTAGTGAAGCAGTTAAACAGTTTGATGGATCTGACGGTTGCGTTTATGACGGTAAAGGCGTAATGCATGAATACATTGAATATGCAGATGCATATTATGGAGTTGACAGTTACTTTCATAGGAAATGTATAAGATTAGGTATTCCCGTGATGATTGAGAATTTGAATGTTTAATGACGGAATATAAATTTATATAACAATCAAGGCGCTCTGAATGATTTGTAATATTTTGGAAAGAATCTTTTTCTTTACATAATTATTTTATGGTTTTTTGCCGATATATAAATAGATGACTTTTTACGATCGAGACTATCAGATTGCACTGATAAGAATATAGCGATTGATACGACTATATGTTTTTTGCAATGCTTAGTAATCGTTTAATCATACTATTCCCATTTTATATTAGAGAGTTTGTGAAAAATAAATTGAAGAAATAGTGTTATATGCATACAAAAATGGGTTTTGTTAATTGCATATCTTTAGGATGGTTCTGCGGTACAGCAGCAAGTATGAATAAATACGGGCTCAGGGGATTCTCTGGGCCTTTTGATTGGTTTAATTCGGATCTTCCATCTGTCTTAGAGCAGATAAATGATGGATTTCGGGATTTTATGTCAAAAGACAATCTGGAGTTGGTAGCAGGTGCTCCAAGGACATTTGTAGACAAGAAGTATGGATTTATGTGTTTTCATGATATTAAGGTTGATTTTGAACGAGAATATCCGGATATAAAATGTCGATATGATAGACGTTCAGCAAGATTTCTTGAGGCTGTTAAAAATCCATCGTGTCTTCTTAGGGCTGTGAGAAATGAAAAAGAAGTCGATTTTATTAACAGCAATTCGGCATATATTTCTGAAGTTGTTACCAAATATAACAAAGATAATGAAGTGATTTTTTTATTACCGGATAATATTTCGGGAGATGTTAATGAGTTTTGTTTTATAAGACTAGGTCAAAAATATGGATTTGATTCATATTCTCTGCGTACTATGTTTGACTCTTCTGAGGAGATGGTGAATCTATCGAGTAAGCTTTTGCCACCGGAGAGTATATTGAAGAATCAAGAGTTTGATCAGACAGATAATTCGTCTGTTGCAGCTGAAGTTTATAAGATGATCAGTAACAACGATATTCGGGTAATGGAAGCTGTGATTAAAAAACTGAAGGTTGAGCAATCTGAAGGAATCTACATATGGGGTGCCGGACATCACGGAATGGCGATGTATAAATACCTGACTCCGAAAGGGGTGAAGATAAATGCGGTGGTGGATATCAACGCTATGTCACTTGCAAAGCCCGGAATTCCGTTAGTTACGCCTTCTGAGGTTCCTAAAAATGCGAAGATATTTATAACCATTGCAAGTATGAAGTATTGCGATGAAGCGATGGAAATGATTTCTGATAAATGTTGCAAAGTAGCTACATATAAAGACATAAGAAAGGAACTTGGGTTGTGCTGAGATATTTTGTTTTTGGGGCACATTCACGTGGTCAAACCACTGCGGTTTACCTGAGAAAACTACATCCTGATTGGGAGTTTAAAGGGTATCTTTATGATGATGAGGATATTAATTCGCAGGATATCGATGGCTTTCCTGTGCAAAAACTGATAGATACTGCGTTTGCTGAGAATGACAGGGTATACATTGGAACCAGGAGTATCTATCATACGCAGATTACAGAAAAACTGAAGGGGCTCGGTGTAAATGATATTGTGCCTGTTGACGTTTCGTTGGATATTGATCTTCGAGGTGCTTTTGTAGCTGACTATTTACGCAACAGTGGTAGGAAGTTTATAAGGCTTGAGGAGTTGCTCGGTGGAAAAAGAAAGGGAATTAAAGATAATTACACATATTTGAACTGTTGTGTGCTAGTGGTGAAATCTACAAAAGATTCCCCTATCAGAAGAGATGTTGAGTTGAAGCCATATGAGCATTATATACAAGCTGGTGCTGCAATTGACGGAAGAAAACTTGATGAGTACGATTTTTATGATGACGAATGCGATGGCATTTCAGATCTTAACAGACAATTTTGTGAACTGACGGCTCTTTATTGGTCATGGAAAAACATTAAAGATGATATTATCGGAATAGAACATTATAGAAGAAGGTTTATTCTGCAGGAGTGTTGGACTCAAGCGTTTGATGAAAAACTTGTGGATGCCATTTTACCTGTTCCACTATATGTGAGACCAAGTATTGAGGGGAACTACCTTGGAAGACATAATGGTGAATCTTGGAATGAGATGCTCAATATACTTCATGAACTTGATCCGAAACTAGAATCTGCAGCAAGAGTTTTTTTTGGAACTACCGGGTGCTACAGCCCTTGTAATATGCTGATTGCCAGGAAAGAGGTGCTTAATGATCTGTGCTCATGGCTGTTTCCTCTGCTTTTTGAGGTAAGAAAACGTTGCGGAACATATGATGATCCTTATCAGAACAGATATTTAGGCTTTTTGTCTGAAAGGCTGATCACTTTCTTTTTTTACTGGAAGAGAGACCAATATAAGGTTGCATATGCTGATAAGACGTTTTTTGAATAAATATGAGGTTCTTTTATCTAATAATTCCGAATGATAGCGCTTGAATAACAAGCCCGATAGTTCTTAAATTTCATGTTTTCTAGTGATAAAATGAAATTGGTTGACCAATTTGGTTATATCAATAGGCACAGTCCTGCCAGAAGCGAAATGTCCCGAAGCAGGACTTTTACGTAAAGAAAAACTAACAATTGTGTTTAAAAGATATGTACGATTATTTACTTGTTGGGGCCGGACTCTTTAATAGTGTTTTAGCAAAAGAATTAACTGATCGTGGCGCAAAATGTCTTGTTATTGATAGACGTGATCATATCGGCGGTAATTGTTATACATATGTCGAAGATGGCATAGTTGTACACAAATACGGAGCACATATCTTCCGAACTTCCGATAAGCAAATTTGGGATTATATACAGCAGTTTGCTGAGTTCAACAATTTTGTCAATTCTCCTATTGCCAGGTATAAGGATGAATTATATAACCTTCCCTTTAACATGAACACATTCTCTAAACTATGGGGGATAAGCACGCCGGAAGAAGCCCAAAGGATTATAAGAGAGCAGTCATCGGAAATAGAAGGTGAACCTGTGAATCTCGAGGAACATGCCATAAAGCTTGTGGGTCGTGATATATATGAAAAACTGATAAAAGGCTACACCGAAAAGCAGTGGGGGCGTCCGTGCAAGGAACTGCCTGTATCTATTATGCGCCGGATACCACTGCGATTTGTATATGATAACAATTATTATAGTGACCACTATCAGGGAATACCAATTGGGGGATATACTCCGATTTTTGAACAAATGCTGAGAAAATGCGATATTGTTTTGGAAGAGAATTATAACTCTAACCGTACAAGATGGCGAAACAAAGCCCAAAAGGTGATATATACAGGTGCTATTGATGAATACTTTAATTATTCGATTGGCAAGTTGGATTATAGAAGCCTTAGATTTGAAACAGAAAAGTTGGATGAACAGAATCATCAGGGTGTAGCAGTGGTAAATTATACTGACTACGAGACACCATATACCCGTGTAATAGAACACAAGCATTTTGAGTTCGGGACACAGGACACGACAATCGTTTCAAAGGAATATCCTTTGGAATGGAATGAAGAGGCTGAGCCCTATTATCCAATTAACGATGAAAGAAACACTCGGCTTTACGAGAAGTATATAGAACTGGCATCAGATGATAAAAAGGTGATATTTGCCGGCAGGTTAGGTAGTTACATGTATACGGATATGCAGGATACGGTTAGTAATGCATGGAAGATAATCGACTTGGTGGATAATTGCTAAACAAAATGCATTATCAAAAAGCAATGGGGATGGAGTGTTTTCAGTTTTTATGAACGCGGGTTTACAGTGTGTACATAAAAGTATAATTCGATTGGACTTGTGCTGTTGTGCGTAATTCATAAAAAAGTAGCAATATTACTGAAAGAGTTAAATGGAGTGAGAAAATGAAAAAAGAAGTGACTGCGATAATACCAGCAAAAGGACTTAGTGGAAGGCTTCCGCATAAAAACATACTGCCGTTTGGTGAAAGCAATATGTTAGTGCATAAAATTCGTCAGCTAAAACAGGTTGATGCTATAAAGGAAATAATAGTTTCATCAGAAGATGAAGAAATATTGGAAATGGCAAAAAAAGAGCAGGTCAATGCTATATTGCGACCGATAGAGTTTTCTGAAGAAACTAAGCCATTTCAAGATTTTCTTTACTATATTACGGGCGAGGCAAGTTGCGAACATGTTATGTGGGCGTGTTGTACGTCTCCTCTTGTTGATGCTGACTTATATAAGCGAGGTTGCGATACATATTTTAGAAAATTAAATGAGGGATATGATTCACTTATTACAGTTTTGGAGTATCACCATTATCTTTTGGATTCTGAAATGAAACCCTATACATTTAGCTGGGGACCAGAACACAAGAATTCACAGGATCTAGATCGCTTGTATTTCTTCACTGATGGAATTCAACTGGCACCAAGAAAATGCATGCGTGAATGGAAATATTACTTTGGACATAATCCATATGGAATGGAAGTTGATTTAAAATCTTCTACGGATGTGGATACTATTTATGATTATATTCTCGCTCGTATGCAATACTATATGAATGAAACGGATATGGAGAAGAATGGTATAGACATTCGCGAGGGAGACAAGGTTTTTGATTATATCATTTCTAGGATCATTGAGGAACGGGGATTTAGAAAATGAATAGTATACGCTTGCTTGATTGTACTTTGAGAGAGGCTCCAATAGATGGTTTAAAATGGGGCGGATTATCCATCTGCAAAATGATATATGGTCTTTCGGAAGCGGGCGTCGATATCATCGAATGTGGATTTTTGAAGAACGTTCTCTATGAAGAAGGTAGTGGCCTGTTTTCTGCTCCCTCTCAAATTTCGGAATACATAAAGGTAAAAAAAGAAAATACATTATATGCTGCTATGGTCGATTATGGAAGATTTGATGTCGATTTATTGCCGCAAAATGATGGATCTTCTATAGATCTAATAAGGATATGCTTTAAGAAAGATGAGATAAATGAAATAATATCTTATGCAGAAAAAATCAAGCAAAAAGGCTACCTTATTAGTATTCAACATGTAAATACGGTGGCATATTCAGATCAAGAATTGATTGATTTTATTGGGCAGGTTAATGTGTTGAAGCCTTATTCATATGCAATAGTAGATACATTTGGATCTATGTATTTTGATGATGTAATTAGATTAACGAGACTAGTAGACGAGCATTTGAACAGCGATATTATACTAGGTCTACATACACACAATAATCTTATGTTGGCAAATGCAAACGCCGAGAGTTTTGTTGAGTGTTTATGTGGAAAAAGAAACATAATTATCGATTCATCTTTATTTGGGTGTGGCAGAGGAGCGGGAAATGCAAATACTGAATTGTTGGCTGAATATCTAAATAAGAAAAAGGAAAAGAATTATGACATTGACTTGATGTTAGATTTGATTGACACCGTCATAAATGCTGCCAAGAAAAAAGCGGTTTGGGGATATAGTATTCCAAATTTTATAGCTGGATTATGCGATGCGCATTCTTTCAATGTCAAATATCTTACACAGAGGCATAATATAAAATCTAAAGATCTGAGATGCATTATTGAAATGCTAGACGAAAATCAAAGATCCAAATATGACTATGCTTTACTTGATAGATTATACGTTGAGTATTTTAATAAATCTGTTGACGATGAAGATGAGTATGACTATTTGACTAAAAGACTACAAGGAAAGGCGATTCTACTACTTGCACCGGGAAGTTCAATTATAGAAGAACGTGATACTATAGATGGATTTATTAGGAACAATGATCCGGTAGTGATTGGTGTAAATAATTATATTGACGGAATACATTGTGATTATGTTTTTTATAGCGGAATTAGACGGTATGAGTTAATGAAGTATCGTGATGTTAAGCGACCGACTGTATTGAAAACTTCAAATATTAAAAGCCAGTTATATGAGGACGAAATAGTTTTTGATTATGGTAAACTAATTAAATTTGGTTGGACATTTCTTGATAGCTCAATCGTGCTTCTTCTTCGTTTATTAAGCCGATGTGATGTTAGATCGGTATATATTGCAGGTTTGGATGGATATGGCCCGAGTGGGGAAGCGTTTTATGATCAGGAGTTGGAAACTGGCCTCACTTATGCAGAGAGATGCCAAGTGACAGAGGAAAATTCTTCCATGCTTGGGGATTTTTTGCACGAAAATAGTGGGTTTGACATTCATTTTATCACGAAGAGTATTTATGATGAAAAATTAAAAGGAGTTGGGGTTGAAAAAATATAAATCTGTAATATTTGATTTGGATGGGACTCTGCTTGATACACGAAGTGGTGTTCTCGAGGCAGTTAACTATACTATAAAACAATTAGGATTGAATTGCCCTAACCAGGAAGTGCTTGAGAGCTTTGTGGGACCTCCTATGCAATGGTCGTTTTCAAAATATTATAAAATGAATAGTGAAAGTGCGTTGGCTGCGGCAAATCTATTCAGAGAGAATTATAAAAAATTCTCCTTGCTGAAAGCAGAATTGTATCCTAATGTCATAGAGACCCTGAAAGAACTAAAAAGTAGAGGATATCTATTGGCGGTAGCAACTAATAAAAGTCACGACAATGCTATACTCATTCTAGAACATTTCCATTTATTGGATTTGTGTGATTATGCAAAAGGCTCAGATCTTGGGGGCGTTCTGAGCAAGGCGGATATTTTACGGGAATGCTTAAGATATCTGAATTGTGAGTCAGCTGAAAGTGTTTTTGTAGGAGATAGCGATATCGATTTGAAGGGGGCAGAGTCGTGCGCTATGAGTTTTGTGGCTGTCAATTATGGATTTGGATATAAAAAAACCGATATGCCAATTTCAGATTGTTTAATTGCTGTGGTGGACAGTTTTGACAGCCTTTTAACAATTATTTAGAAAACAATACATATTCTGGGGATAAAAAATGAGAGTCAAATTTGCGTTATATGGAGCAGGTAATAGAGGCAGAAGAGAGATGGATATGATTGGAAAGAATAACATTTCTTTTTTTGTCGATAGTAGTTTGGAAAAAATAGGAAAAGAATGTTATGGCATTCCAGTTATAAGCCCTCAGGATTATGCAAAAATATCAGATGATTATGTGTGTGTAATTACTCCGCAAAATGAGGTAGACGTGATAGATGGATTTTTGAAAAGTTTAGGAGTCACTCATATAATGTATGAACCTTCTTTGGAACATATTATGGCTCTGTATAAGGAACATATACTGCATCGGATAAGTAATAGGTGTAAAGGAAGAAGCGTTGGAATATACGGTATTTCTGCTGGCTCTTTAGTGATTTTGGAAGAATTAGAGAGGGCTGGCGTTGAGAGAATCTGCCTTATTCCGGGTACTACCCAAACAATTAATGAGTTTGATTATTTGAATGGACCTTATAACATAAATGAATTAGATGAAATAGATGGTGAATATGATCTGATAGTTAATACAGAGTCATTCATTAACCGAAATTGGAAATCTGAAGAATTCAGTATACAGGAAATATTTGAGGAAACCATCCCGTTTAGTGATAATACGATTTTAGGCTTGAAAAACAAACACTTGGGCGAGAGATGCTTTATTGTCGCTACTGGTCCGAGTTTAAAAATTGATGATTTAAATATTCTCCATGAAAGACATGAAATATGTATAAGCATGAATAGAATATATAATATTTTTGATCGTACAAATTGGAGACCGGATTATTATGTTATAGAGGATCCGATGACAATAAGAGATTTGATGCCGGTAATAGTAAATTTGGATCTCCCCAATAAATTTTTACCGTTTAATATGGGGGAGTATTGGAGAAAAGCTATTCTTGATCGTTCATATCCTATGAACAATAAAATTTTGCCAAGTGAAGAAATGCACCGACCTCTCTTTTCAAACAATATTGAAAAAATACTGTATTGTGGATACACCGTCACATATACATGTTTGCAAATAGCGGTTTATCTTGGCTTTAAAACAATTTATTTAATTGGTGTAGATTATAACTTCTCTTCGGATATTCATGATGCATGTAATCACTTCGAGGGGTATGAGAAAGATGGGGTTACAACTGTTAATCCGTTTTTCCCATACAAATCTGGACTATCATATCAGAGCGCACGAGAGTACGCTGATGGACATGGAATAAAAATATATAATGCTACTAGAGGCGGAAAATTGGATTTTTTTGAACGCAAAGATTTTGATTCTATATTTTGAGGTTTCGAGGGTTAAATAATTGAACAAGTTAAATGAACTGCAATATCCATACTATAGATACAAGGAGCGATTCCAAATATTCGAAGACATACATGATTTGATTATGTGCCACGATTTGGGTATTAAAAATGTTCTATTTATACATCAAGATGAGTACAATCAATCCATCCGATATCGTGTGGATAATATGGCGGAAGCAATAAGAGAGACCGATGAATGGAATGCCATTGCTTTGAGCGTTTCTGAAATACAGTATATATATCCTTATCTTTATATGATTGATTTAATTATAATTCATCGAGTGTATTATGATGAAATAATTGACTTCGTTTCTAAATCAAAGGGCAAAATACCTATCATATTTGATGTGGATGATTATACATTTCATAATAAATGTATACGTAATGCGGTTCGATCTACAGGTACACCATATGAAATGCGAAAGGAAATGGTTGAGCAATATTATAAATTAGAAGTGCTGTGTGATGGAATCTCCACATCCACTCTTTTCTTGGAAGATTGTATAAAAAAAGAGTTTGATAAACCAGTCTTTTATTTGCCTAATTTCCTAAGTAAAACAGAACAAAAGATTGCGGATATATATTTTGAGCAGAAGATTAATTCAAACAATTCCGGCTTGAAACCGACGATGGTTACATTTGTTAGCGGCTCCACAGGACACAATAAAGATTTTAAGCTGATTAGGCATGATATATGCAAGCTATTGAAATCCAAAGATACCATATTTAAAGTGGTGGGGTATTTGCGATTGCCTGATAGTATGAAGAAATATGTTGAAAATGGTCAAGTTCTTATAAAACCGTTTACTGATCCATGTTCTTTGTTGTTGGAGATAGCAGAATCCGACGTTGTAGTTGTCCCGTTACAATCTAATAAGTTTTCCAAATCAAGATCTGAGATAAAATACTTTTTGGCAGCTTCGGTAGGAACGCCGATAATAGCAAGCCCGACACCGGTATATAACGAAATAGCTGGCAGAGGTCATATGTGCAAGTTGTGTAGTGGCGGGAAGTGGCTTGATGTAATCAGAGATACAGTCTCTATGCAGCAGAACTACAATGTCAGTAAGAGAATTCGTGAAGAGGCGATTTCAATATATGGTTTTTCAACGCAGGTAAATAATTTAAAAAATAAACTTGATCGAATGGTGAATATTTAAAATGGATAGAATAGTGGTATGGGGCATAGGAAATATCGGTAAATGGATTATTGGAAAAATAAAGAATTGTGAAATCGTTGCCTATGTAGATGTGAACCCGAATATACTTTATTATAATGGCGTACAAATAACAAGGCCAGATGGCATAAGTTCGATAGAATATGATTACATTATTGTTACGCCGGTGGAATCAGAGAGTATTTCACGCTATATCCAAGAACATGGCCTTGACAAAACTCGGATCATATTTCTGTATTTTTTTACCCATGGTGAATGGAACGCATGGTTTTTCCAGTTTTTTAGATTGGTATCATATTTGGATATGGAGATTATAGAAAAATTGCCAATGTTTGATCCGGGGTTTTCCTCTCGGTTTTATGACCCCAGAATATTTGATGGACACAGCACTGCTGAAGAGCTCTATGGATGTATAAGATATGCGGAGAAATGCGGATATCTCCAATTGTTCAACTATCCTTATGTTGAAAAATATATCACTAATTATGAGATGCCAATTTATGATGAAGAGAAGAAAAGATATTACGTAACTGTAGAGGGTAATAGATTATATTATCCGGAAGGGATAAATAGGAAAGAAGTTATTTTATGCCAAAGAGAATATATGATGCGTAACGATCCGGAATCGCCACTAATGAATATATCTTCTGATGAGGTTACAGGGAATGTTTTGGTGGCTGGAATTAATGAACTTTTGTATGCGATTATTCATCTAAAAAAGGCGGCTCATATTGACGTTTTGTGTGTTGAGGAAAAATGGAGTACGACAATCCATGATATAGCGGATAAAGACGTACGCTTCAATTGGATACAAACATACAATGAGCTAATTAATAAAGAGTATGACTATGTCAGGATAAATCTTGAAAATGAAGAGGTTGATTGTGACGAAGTTTTTAATAATTTAAAAGCTCGCAGGATAGATGTAATTGCATGGAAACGAGATATAGTTGAGTCAATCGAACAATCAATGATCAAGAATAAATATATGATATCGAGAACGGGCGGCTATGTTTATTGCCCTAATCCATATGATTTTATAGAAAAACAATATTTTAGAAAAGGCGTGATAACAGGAATAATTTAATAGGAGTTTTGGATTTATGTGCTCGATTAATACTTTGTGTAATTTTTTTGTTTTGCTTGTTGTGGTTGCTTTTGTTGTAGCTGTTTTATGCATAAATAGAGTTTTGAAAGATCGAACACTTTTTGCAAGAGGATTATTAAGAGATTTAAAACTATCTACGAGATATATAATTTTTCTTCAAAATGGATATAGCATAAAAAATTATTTAGAAAAAAAAGGATACAATAGAATTGCCTTTTACGGTTTTAATGATTTAGGAAAAACTGTATTAAATAATTTGCTCTCGGAAAATGTAAATATAGTATTTGGTCTGGATGAGGCGTATGGAGAATATGGATTGAATTTTGACATTCTACATCCAACGTGTCAATTGCCTCAGGTAGACGCTATATTCCTTATTGCAGATAACGGTAGGGTAAGAAACATGGTTAAAAACAGTGGGGATTACATTTTTGTAACTCTTGATGATATTTTGAAAGAACATAGAATATAGAATAATATGAATGCAATAATAATTGTTACATATAATCGGATCGAATTATTGAAAGTTTGTTTGCAACACGTGAGAATGCAAACTAATCCTTTTGACCGAATCATAGTAATTGATAATTGTTCGACTGATGGAACAAAAGAATATTTGGATAATGAATCCGGAATAGATTTATATAGGATGAATGAAAATGTTGGAGGGGCTGGTGGTTTTAGTTTTGGGATAAAAAAAGCATATGAAGCGGGTTGCGATTGGATAACAGTTATAGATGATGATGCTATACTTGATCCAATGTTCCATGCCGAAATCTTGAATCAAAGACAAATTCATCCGGAAATAAAGGCATTCGCGTGCAGAGTTACTACTGAAGGAAAAACTATGCTTCAATTCGCCAGGAGAGTAAGAGCAGATGAAAATGCCAAAGAACTGTATGTGTGGAATGCGCCTGTCAGTGAGTATTCAAAAGAAATCTTCTTCTGCGATTTGGCTACATTTTGTGGGTTGACAATATCTTCTGATATGATTAACAAAATAGGTTATCCTGATAAAGGATTTTTTATTTCCCATGACGACACAGAGTATAGTATGCGATTAAGAAAAGTGACAGATATTGCTGTAGCAACAAAGGCGATTATAGATCATAGGACGAAACCAATTTCACATGGAGGTATAAATTGGAAGCAGTACTATTCTATTAGAAATCAAATATTTGAATTAAAAAAACACTATGGATTTAGATACGCGTGGAAAAAAACACAAGGTTTCATATCTCAACGTAATAGATATGTGAATGAGAATTTATATGTAAAAGAAATAAAGAAAATGATGCTATCTGCGATGATTGATGCATGGTTAGGAAAGAAAGGAAGACATAAATTATACCCTTCCAAATAAGGGGATGAATTTGTTGGGGGTGAAATGGACAATAATGTAAATGCTTGTAATAAGCAAAATATAGAACAAAAGCATGATAGGGAATTGTTCATATGCGCAGTTTCATGGCTTGATTTGTTGGAACAGGGAGCTGATCTATATGATTATTTTGTAGATCATGGATGCAAAAGCGTTGCCATATATGGGGCCGGAGATTTAGGGAAAACTCTTCTCCGAGAATTTCGAAAACACGAGGGAATAACAGTCTCGTTTTTTTTGGATTTAAAAGGAAAAGGACAGGCAATCGATGGAATTCCTGTTTATTCTTCATATGATTATGCGACGCTTCCTAGGGTTGACATTGTTGTGGTTACGGCTTTTACATATTTCAGCGAGATTTCGGATTATTTGTTGAAAATCCGAACGGAAACTCCGGTAGTTTCGCTTAAGAAAATTATTGAAGTCAGATCAGATGAAGTGTGGGAGAATGAATATGCAAATCAGCAATCGTGACGATGAACTGAATATGTATAAAGCAAAGAACAGTGCTGAAGAAGTAAAGAAACACGAAGATAATTGTAAAATCAAATCTCCCAACTTTTTGATGGAAAGAGCAGCAGGGGACTTCGAAGGCTGTTTTTACTATATGTGTAATGATATGGAAATATGCATTGATCGTGGTCGCTATGTTCAGTTTTATGATTTTGACTATATATATGATCCGTGCGTTAAAAACATCACTCCGGCATATGATCTTTTTCTTAATAATGGATTGTTAGACTTGAAATATCACAATGATATTTCAAATGATTTGTTTTGCCAACGATACAATTCTGTCATAGATAGCATTGAGATTTTAATCAAACGTGTGATAACAGAATTGAGCATGTCTAACTTTGAAGAGAGAGAGAGAAAGAAAAGATGGTTTAGTAATATGCTTGTCACTTCTGCAAAGTCATTTGAAGAAGCATTACAAAGAGTCCTATTTTTAGAACAGCTTTTGTGGCAGACGGGAAGTAGATTGGTGGGGCTTGGCAGGATGGATTGTTATTTGCGACCTTTCTACTATGAAGATATAAAGAAGGGAATATCAAAAACGGAAATATATAATGAGATAGTGGAATTTCTTGAAGAGGCACACAATTACTATTGGTATAAGAGCGATGTTCTTGTGGGAGATACCGGCCAAGTTATTATACTTGGTGGTATAGAGCCTGGCGGGGAGTATGTTTTTGACGAGCTAAGCGAATTGCTACTTGAGGCAGTAAAGAACTCAAAAAACACAGATCCCAAAGTGGTTCTTCGCGTTTCGCATAATATGCCTGTAGAGGTGATGAATAAGGCAGTCAGCTGTATGCTGATGGGAAATGGCAGTCCATTGTTGTCAAATGATGATGTTATCATTCCTGCTTTACAACAGTTTGGCATCAAAGATGATGCATATGATTATACTACGTCGGCCTGTTGGGAGCCGCTTATAGGCGGAAAGAGCAGTTCAATGAATAATCAGGCCTGCCTATCTTTCGTGAAAGCCTTACAGAATATGTTGTTTGAGGAACAACTTGATAAGATAAAAGATTATTCCACCTTTGAGAATAAATATTTTAAATATGTCAAACGCGAAATTATTCGATGCAAAAGACTTATATCGCAGAGAAGGTATTCGCGAAACACTCTGTATTCAATCTTTATTAAAGGTTGTTATCAAAAGAAAACAGATATAGTTGATGGTGGTGCAGAATATAATAATGTTGGCTTTACTACTGTGGGTATAGGTAATACAGTAGATGCTTTACTAAATATAAAAGAATATGTCTTTGAGAAGAAAGAATTAACATTAATAGATGTAAAGAAGGTATCGTTATATAATTTTGTTGGATACGAAAGTTTGTATGATAAATTAAAGGATAGAGGGTCATTTTTTGGCAGAGATGATATAGAAATTACCTCTTTAACAAATAGAATAATGAGATATGTTACAGAGGAAACAAAAGACTATTCAGCGTCGGCTGCAGGAAAATTAAAGTTTGGAATTAGCAGTCCTTCATATATCTTCGAAAGTAGAAATTGTTTGGCATCATTTGATGGCAGAAAAAAAGGTGAACCATTTACTGTACATATTTCAAATGAAAAGGTGGATTCTTATACAGAATTATTATCTTTTGCAGGTATGATAGATTATTATGAGAATAGATTTAATGGAAATGTACTTGATCTCATTTTTTCACCTTCTTTTTTGGAAAGAAATTTGGAAAAGGTTTCTTTGATGTTCCTATATGGAATTGAGAAGGGTTTTTTCCAACTACAAACTAATGTTATTAGTTCTGCTGTTTTAAAGGCTGCCAAAGATCGCCCTGAGGAGTATGGTAATCTTATAGTGAGGGTGTGGGGGTTTAGCGCTTATTATGTTCAATTGCCTGAGGAGTTTAAAGATCTGTTGATAAAACGAGCGATGGAAAACGAAGTTGTGGCATAGATGGGATTATGTATTTCGAGAATTCAAAGAATGTGTTTTGATGATGGCCCAGGAATAAGAACTACAGTATTCCTTCAGGGTTGTTCATTGTGTTGCCCATGGTGTTGTAATCCTGAGACACAAAGAGTACATGATGAAAGCTCTTGTGATGAAAATCATGAATTGTATGATTTGGACGATATAAAACGGCAACTGATGAAAGACTTGGTTTTTTGGCAGAATGGTGGAGGGGTGACTCTGTCTGGAGGAGAACCGCTTCTTCAATCAAGGGATTTACGAGAACTTTGTGTCTATTTGAAAGAATTAAACGTTAATATAGTTGTTGAAACTTCCATGTTTGTTCCGACAATGAACCTCGATGATTTAATACCATTTGTTGATTTGTGGTATGTTGATGTTAAAATTCTGGACACAAATATGTGTAAAATGGTTTTACATGGTGATATTAAATTATTTGAGAAAAATGTGGCATACTTGCGTTCGAGGAATTGTAAAATCCATTTTAGAATGCCTTGTTCTAGCGAATATACACTTCAGGAAAAGAATTGGGATAGGATTGTTAGTTTTTTGAAGAATTATTCTAACTATCCGGTTGACATATTTCCGATTCATAATTTGGCAAAGAGGAAGTATTTACAGAAAGGCATGAAATACATAGAATTTGAAACGATACAGGCTGATAAAATGAAACAACTGTGTCAGTGCTTAATGAATAATGGTATCAACGCTTCTCTGCTGAACTTATGAGATGAAATAATAATATTATCAAACAGGTAACTGATATGAATAATCCTATTAATATGGTTCCATATGATGCGATAGATTACATGAATGATAAAGCTATATTGTTGAACGGAGTTGATAATAGACTTTACGTTACTGACATACGCAGTGGAATCGTAAACGATTTTTGTCAATTTGCCACATCATTAAATACTAAAGAGCCGATAGGTAGCTTGATTATGGCGGGCGATTATATTATAGGTACGCCAAATATGGAAAGGTTTATCACTATATATAACATCTTGCATAATACCATCGAATATATTCCTGTTCCTGAAAAAGGCTTGCATTTCGGAAAAGGAATTTTTTTGTTTTCATCAGGTATGGTTTACAATAGAAAACTATTTTTGTTTGGGAATGCTTATCCGGGAATAATTAGTTTTGATTTAGATACTCGCGAAATGGAATGTATTACTGATTGGATAGATTTAAATCGTAATTATTCTGAAGATGACGGGTGTTTCCATTTGGGTTTCTATAGAAGTGGAAATGTTGTATATTTGCCCTTTATGAATACAAATGCAGTGTTAGAATTTCATTTAGATGATAATAAAAGCATTATTCATAATGTTGGGGATGAAAAACAGAGGTATTTGTCTATTGAGTATATTAGAGGTTTGTTTTATCTGGTTCCACGTGATGGTAGATATGGATCATTGGTATGCTGGAATCCTGTTACTGGTGAGACAAAACAATATTCTGATTATCCCAAAGGATTTGATCATAATAAATATTCTTTTTACAGAACTACTGTTGTAGATGACAAAGTTCTGATAATGTTTGCTCATAGAGGCAATATGAATGTTGCTTTTGATGTTCAAACAGAGAGTATGCATATGTTTAGAGACCTATATGATACTAGAGATATACCATTCAAAAAATATTCCGCAATGATAAAAAGAGAAGAGCTTATGTTGTTTTTTACCTCTAAAGGAATAATTGAGTGGAATCAGAAAAACAATTCGGTAAAATCGGTTGAATATATTTATGGGGATGATGTAGTACAAAGGATGAATTATGAAATGGAAGTAACTTCCAAAGTAAAAAAGTTTGAAATGGAGATTAAAAACAAGAATGTAATCTATGAGAATAATAGTGTTGATTGTGCCAGTTTGATACACTACTTGAAGAAGTGAATTAACAGGTGAACATGTATGATAACAGTTTTTATTCGAAGCCGACGAGATAAAAATGATTTTGGCAGTAGTAGATTTATGAATCAAGATTGGGCCGAGTTTTACAAATTGGCCTATTGCCGTAATGTATACTTATTTGGCGCTGGGAGAAGTTGCAGAGAATTTATAGAGGAATACGGAGATTCGGTACATGCTGAATACATATTGGATAATGATGAATCGAAAATAGGCTCTCAAATTCGTGGAATATCAATAGTTTCTCCGATGATTTTACGGAGTGTTGATCCGAATTCGTATGTAATTCTTATCACAAGTGTTGAGTATGATGATGAAATAGCGGAACAGTTGGAAAATCTAGGAGCAAATAATATCTTTTCGGTATACACACTCGTTTCAAAAGAAAACCAAAAAATAAGAAATAGGATACATAATTTTTTTTATAGATACCAAGATGGATTGTTTTGTGAGCAGGGAGTCATATATAATTATGCTTGGTTTCATATATCTGCTATTCTAAGAATTCTTCGCCTGCCTTTCGCTATAAATCCGTATAAAAGCATTAAAAGATTTAAAGATATTCACAAAAATGAAAGATGTTTTATAGTTGCGACAGGACCAAGTTTGAGATTAGAAGACATTGATTTGTTAGATAAGAATGGTGAAATAACATTTAGTGTCAATTCCATCACAAAGATTTATACTAAGACTAAATGGCGGCCGGATTATTATGTTATTTATGATCCATTATTCAAAAATGATTTTGATTGGAAGAGTGATGACTTCGATTTTCATAAAAATTTCAGAAAAACAGCATTCCTGTCTTGGTCATATCTTCGTAACGCTACTGGACTGAGAGATGTAGAGTTTTTTCCGATTTCATTTTTAAATCATTGGAGAGATAAAGCAGGTAAACATTTAGTATATTCGGATAATCCTATCTGGGGATACTACTGTTCGTATACCGTTGTAAATATTTGTATCCAATTAGCTCATTATATGGGTTTTTCAAAGGTATATCTTTTGGGGGTTGATTGCGATTTTAACATTCCTCAGAAGCATTTTTATGTATCGCGTGGAGATGATGGAAAACTAGCTCAGGCTAAGGAGTATCGTGATAATATGGTAAGAGGGTATAAATTCATTGGCGAACATGTGTCTAGGAAAGGAACACAGGTATATAATGCCACTCGAGGGGGTAAGTTAGAGGTTTTTCCTAGGGTTACGCTTGAAGATATATTAAATTGATATGAATTGGCTGTGTTGCTAAAGATTTGATTTAATGTTTGGAATGTATGATATCAGATATAAAAATCTCAATAATATTACCGTCTTTAAATGTTGTAGAATACATATATGAAGCTATCAAAAGCGTGTTGTCGCAGAGCCTCGAGGATATTGAGGTTCTGTGTATTGATGCCGGTAGCGATGATGGTACTGTTGAAATAATAAAGCAATTTGCTGCTTCTGACAAAAGGATGCATTATATTCCCTGTGATGTGCGAAGTTATGGTTACCAAGTAAACATGGGAATAGAACTGTCAAAAGGACAATACATCGGAATTGTAGAGACAGATGACTATGTGATGCCACAGATGTATGATAAGCTATATGAAATGGCTTCGGAAGAGAAATTGGATTTTATCAAGGCGGATTACCATGCATTTATCACGCAGGATAATGGAGATAGGGTTTTTCTTAAACGTAGAAATTTTCCTAGTGATGAAATTTATAACTTGGTTTTGTGCCCAAGAGATAATAAAGAAGTTGCTATTGGAGACTGGTATAATTGTCAGGGGATATATAACAGAGATTTTATAGTAAGGAACAATATCCGTTTTAATGAAACACCGGGTGCAGCATTTCAGGATATAGGTTTTTTGTATCAGGCGTTGATCAATGCTAATAGAGTTATGTATATTCGTGACTCGTTTTACAGATATCGTATCGATCGAGAAGGTTCATCCTCGAATTCGGGAAAAGGAATCCGATATGCATTCTATGAATATAATAAGCTTGTTGAAAACAGAGTAAAAACAGGCTTGGCTGATTCAGACGAACAAACATTTCTTTTTTGCCGTATGGCAAAATCATTTATCAGTTGTTATAAAGATATCAGTCCACAATTTCTGGAGGAAAACATATCAGAGAGAAGGGAGTATTATCTTTGGTTTAAGAGCATATTGAATAATGCCATCAGTAGTGGGCTTCTTAAAAAGAAGGATGTTAATCCTGGGATTTGGTCCATGCTCGAGAAACTTTTAGTTTCAGAAGAAGAGTTGCTGAATAAGATCAATGATTTCAATGGTGGAATCGAGCAGAAATTGATTTCCGGTAATTATGACGGCATAGTGATATTCGGGGCGGGAGACTATGGGTATAATGCCTACAAAGATTTGATGAAACTGAAAGAAGATATTCAGGCATGGATAGACAATAACCCTGAAATTATAGGCAGGAGGTTTATGAATTTGCCCATAATATCTCCACAGGATGCGGTAAAGACATATGGAAATGCGCTATATGTTATAGCAAATGCTAATTATGCATTTGAGATGAGAGATCAATTGATTTCTCTTGGCATAGAAAAAGAGCAGATTGAATTATATCGATAGACTTATTGATGATAAAATGAATCTTGCGGGAGCTAACGATACTATTTCGGAAAGATAGCAAAAATAGCGCGATGATTACACAACTTTATGCGAATAAAGTGTTAAAGCCAAAAAGCGAATGTAAACAATCTGTAAATTTCAAAAAAGCCCTTAACTTTTCTGTGAACAGTCCGATATAATGAATGTAAGGCAACAGGAAAGCTCGGATGAGCGCGGATCCGAACCTTCAAACAGCCGAAAAACCATTAACCGCCGCAGGGAAGCGGCACTACACAATTTCAAGGAGGAAATATTATGGTAGTACAGCACAATCTTACAGCAATG
>JAEEGL014541582.1_pt1 | contig 21645 bp, 14 predicted proteins | sample 9134231 | NCBI WGS metagenome assembly JAEEGL01 (sample SAMN16246548, study PRJNA631951) | gut metagenome | biome: gut microbiome; feature: rumen; material: fiber-attached | host: Bos | place: Iran: Karaj | collected 2018-10
ATGAACAAAGCGAAACCGACTATCAGCAGGACCGACGCCGCCGTACCGATCACTTTGAAAACGGTACCCGTTATCATTTTTGCTTTTGAATCTTTAAAATAAGATTCCGCGCGGACGAGATCTTTTTCGTCCGTTTCGCCGAGCGCTTCAAGAAACGTCAGTCCTCTCATAACAACCCCTCCTTTGTCAGAAAATCTTTGAGTTTTTTGCGCAGTCTTACGAGCAGCGTATGTACGTAACCGGCGCTCATATTGAACGCGCCGGCGATCTCCGCCTCGCTTCTCGCGTAGAAATATCTGCTTAAAAACACGCTGCGGTCTCTTTGCGGCAAAGATCCGCAAAACGCCTTTACCGCCTCTTTGAGCTGCTTCGAAGCGTATTCGTCTTCCGCGCTGCGGCCGTCGGAAAGGCACTCGTCAAGTTCTTCTATCATGACGGTAACGTCGTCGCCGCGTTTTTCGGCGTTTTGTCTGCGCAGCCGGGCTATCGCAAGATTGCGCGTTATGCGCGACAGGTACGCTCCGAGATCGGCGGGGCGGTTGGGCGGAACGCTTTTCCATACCGAGAGCCACGTGTCGTTAACGCATTCTTCCGCGTCTTCGTAAACGTTCAGTATACGCATGGCTACGGACAGACAGTATTTTCCGTATTTTTTCCCGGTCTCGCTTAATGCGCGTTCGTCGCGCGCAAAAAACAGATCGATAATTTCACGGTCGGTCATATATACTGCACCTCCTTACCTGTAAAGACGCAAAAAACGCGCTTTCGGTATCAGTAAAATCAAAAAAATCTCAAAAATTTTCTTTAATTATGTTGTAAACCGCAGATACAGGGGCTCGCCGCGGCTTAAAACAAGTTTGCCGGGCGGGCGGACCGCCGGCAAACTCTGTTTGATTTCAGTCGTTTTATTTACTCTTTTTCTTCTTTATCACGATGAAGACCGCCGCGGCGGCTGCCGCGAGAACGGCGGCTGACGCAATGATTATTATGACCGTAGGATCAGACGTTTTCTTACCGTCGTCACCGGACCCGGTTTCTTTTCCGTCCGCGGTCTGCGGGCCTTCCGTAAGAGGTTCTGTTTGGTCTGCAGGGTCGGTCTGTTCCGCAGACTGAGTCTGTTCCGGCACGCGTTCGGTGACGTTGACGATCATCGCGGATATGAAAGAACCGCCGTCGGTCCTCGCGTATATGACCGTCTGCCCCGGTTTTACCGCTTTGACCGTCTGCCCGTCGAGTACGGCTGAATCGCCGTATGCGGAAAGCGTGTATTTCGTACCGTCGGCGGCTTTTATTCCGCACGGCGCTTCTTTTCCGACGGTCAGATCTAACTGATAAGCCTCGAAGTCGACGCCGTCTTTTTCGGGATATACGAGCTTCGACGTGTAGAGATCCGCCGTTTCACCGGCGCCCGGAACGTGATCGATGAAAGTGCAGTCGGCTATTTTGCCGGGGAACTCGAAACCGCCTTCGACGAGCCTGCCGTAGTAACACGTATCGGAACCCTCCGCGACCTCCCACGCGACCGTCGCTGAGCCTGCCAAAGCTCCGTCGAGATACGTTTCGATAACGCCCTCTTTATGTACGAGCGTAAGCATATGCCACGCTCCGAGGCAGTTATTGAGATCGACGTTGAGCGCGACGGAGTTGACTCCGGACGGAGCGTAGATGCAAAGCGCGCCGCGTTCGGTATATATCTCAAAGTGTTTATCGGAGGTTTTCGCGCTCTTTGCGAACAGTATCGCAAAGTCGCTTTCCGCGCTGTCTTTGAAAAACCAGAGGTTTATCGCCGTGCCTTCGGGGAAACTGAAATCGGTCTTGCCTTTGCTGCCCGCCAGATCTTCTCCGACGCTGACGGACGGCGCGCCGCTCTCGGCGGTTTTGCCGAGTTCGGCGGCGGTAAGCGCTTTTTCATAGAATCTTACGGAATCTATACTGCCGGCGAAAGGCAGGCTGCCGTCGTTCAGCACGCCGAACGATACGGCGTCGGTCTTCTGCGCTATCGTGCCTCTGAACGTGACTGACGAAACGGCTTCTCCGTCGTCGTAGACGGTGAGCTTGCCGTTTTCGCGCACGAACGCGAGAGTATGCCATCCGGTTTTATTGTTTACGTTGTACTGCAGGTTTATATCGCCGATATCGGGAGCGTAGACGTACAGCGCTCCGTCCTTGGTATAGAATTCGAAATGTCCGGACGCTTTCGGTCCTTTTGCGACCAGAAGATTATAACCGTTCGACGCTTTGCCGTTGATGCTCACGACGACCGAACTGTTGTCGGGGAAGCTGAAATCGATGCCCTCGACTATCGCTCCGAAGCCGGACGCGGACGAAAGCGCCTTGCCGCTCTCGCCGTTCGGCGTATACATCGGTTCTTCGTTGATGCCGACTACCGGAAGAACGTATTTGCCGGCGGTATATACCGAGCCGTTTTCGTCGGGCTCGAAATCGACCTTGAGATAAAGCGATCTCGTGACAGTCAGCTGCTGATATCCGGTGCCGTTCGCGCTCTTTTTCGTGTCGGCGAGGCCTATCACGCCGAGCTCGTACACGGTCGACTCATCGATATCCTCGGCGGTCAGCGCGACGCTTCTGCCGTCGTCGGACGGTTTGGCGGAGGTGATCCGCGCGCCGTGATTGAGGATATAGCGCGACGTATCCGACAGCAGAGTTTTGTTCATTTCCGTATCGAAGGTGACTTTTATCTCGCCGCTTTCGTTCATATCGGCGCCGAGCGCTTTCGGGACGGTTTTATCGGGTTCTGTCGTGAATTTCACCGCGGCTGATTCAGCCGAGCGGTTCGAATTGTTGTCGGCGGCGCATACCGTGACCGTATATCCGGTCATTTCGGAAAGCCCTTTTATTACGGTCTCGGTTATGTTTCTGTGAACGAGTTCGGTCGTTTTATTGCCGTCTTCGTCGGTCAGCGTTACGTAGTAGGCGAAAAGTCCCGAGTTGTCTTCGGACTTTTTCCAGCTTATTTTCACCGAGTCGCATTTCACGTCGCCGACCTTTACGTTTTCGGGAGACGTCGGCGGCGTCTTATCCGACGCGTCGGCCATATTGAAGCCGTCTACGCCTGTAAAGAGCGAGATGTCGTTTACGGTTATATCCGCGCTCTGGCCCGGCGTGAGTATGAAATATCCGTCGGAGCAGACGAATTTATCTTCCGCGGAGCTGTTGAGATGCAGACCTATCGCCGGTACGCTGCCCGTGTTTTTGATTTTTACGGTATTGCCGGAAACAGAGTATTCAACCGACGTACACGGCAGATAGAAGAGGCAGCTGCTATCGTATTCGAAATTGTAATACAAATACGTGCGGTTATAGAATTCTCCGCCGACGATGAGATCGGCCGTAACGATCATCGGGCAGTGCGCGGTCTGTTCGGCGGTAAGCGGGAAATTGCCGACCTTGTTCACGGAAGATGCAACTGCTCCGCCGTACGTTTCCGTCTTTATAACGGCGAGATTTTCATCGTACGCCGTGACCGTGACTTTCGTATCCTTGCCTTTGAGACTCACCGTATCGTCGAGGATATATATCGGCAAAGTCAGAGGCGCGGATTCTTTCGCGCTGTTTACGGTGTTGTATTTGTCCGCGCTGAACGCTGCCATTACGGGTCTGTACGCATCCTGCATCAGGTAGTGCGCTATTTTCGGCGCGCCGTACCAGTCGACTATCGCCCACGACGCGCCGGGATAACAGTCGTTGAGTTTATATATAACGTTGACCGTATTGTACGGCGCTTTGATCCTCGAATTTATCGCGAGCGGATAGTCCGCCTGCGCCTGCGCGAGCTGCGAACCGACGATCAGCTCTTCAAGGTTCGACACGTCTGTGAAGAACGCCGCGTAATGCTCGTGAGTCGCTATATCGTGACCGTACGGCGTCTGCATCCAGCCGTAGTAGCCGTCAAACGTCGCCGTATGGTACGCGATCGAGCTCTTTTTGCCGATAGGCCATTCGGATATCTCGGCTTCGGTCGCGAATTTCTTTATCGACTGCAGATTCATCATCGCACCGAGGCCGTATTCGCTCATATTGAGTTCCGTCACGTGCGTATAAGATTTTATATAGTATTCGGGGGACGCGCCGGACCACCAGATATGGTCGTGTCTTATATTCGAAGCTCCCACGCCGCCGTCCTGCCGCCAGAATTCGCGCGTGCCGTCGGTCTCGTAGGTCAGCTTGCCGATATTGTTCATCACCTTGTCGGAATAAGGCGCTTCGCCTTCGTTGCCGCCGCCCCATATCACAAGCGACGGACGGTTGCGCAGACGCTTGCAGCCGTATATGACGGTCTCGTAGAGCACGTCGGCGGGCTGAGTCTTCGTGCTGTCCCAGCAGCACGGCCATTCCTGATATACGCATATGCCGTATTCGTCGCAGAGATCGTAGAATTCGTCGGTCTCGACAAGCCCGCCGCCCCACGAACGCAGATAGTTGACGCCTTCGTCTTCGGCGCGCGACAGTATCCGGTCATAGTCTTCGCGGGTAAATCTCATCATCGCGTCGATGGTACACCAGCCCGCGCCTTTCATATAGACCTTGACGCCGTTGATCACGAACTGTCTGTTGTACGACGTTCCGGTCTCGCCTGACGGGAAAGGAGCGTAAGTCAGCTCTCTTATGCCGAACTGCGAGCTTTCATAAGCTCTGCCGCCGCCGTTTTCTTCAAATACAACGGTCAGATCGTAAAGATACTGCTCGCCGTAACCGTTTGGCCACCAGAGATGCGCGTCGGGCACGTCTCCGCGGTAACGGAGCACCGTATCGCCGCTCCCTTTGACCTGTTCCTCGAAATAAGCCGTTTTCCCGTCGAAATTCTTCGGCGTGATGAAGACTTTCAGTTTGCCTTCAAACGATCGGCCGCCGTTCGGTACGAGAGCGATCGCCAGATCGACCGTACCGTTTTTATAATCGCACGTCGTTATGAACGGGTGATCGAGCGTTACGTCGGGTTCATCCGTAACGGATACCGACTGCCAGATGCCGAGCGGATAGAGTTTTGCGTAATGCCAGCCGTAACTGCAGTTGAAAACGACGGTGCGGGTATAGTCCTTGGCAGGTTTGAGATGTACGACGAGCGTATTCTCTCCCTTCTGCACCGTATCGGAGATATCTATGTACGGACCGCCGAACATACCCTCGTGACTGCCGATCTTTTTGCCGTTTAAGTAGAAATCCGCGACGTTGCAGACGCCTTCGAAGTTGAGCATAACGTTTTTGCCCGAGCCTTCGTAAACGAACGTCTTTTTCAGATACCAGTTCTTATCGCTGTTTCTGTTTGCGGATTTCATATTGTCGCCGAGATACGGGTCTTCGATAACGCCCGCCTCGTATAAAGCCGTGTATATACTGCCGGGAACGCGCGCGTCTATCGCCGACTCCCAGCCGCCGCCATTTGAAAGATCCGCGATCTTGCCTTTCTCCGTCATTTTCCAGACGCCGTCGAGGTCGATTTTATAGCCGTTATCCGATGCGGAGTCCGACATTTGCGAAAACGTGACGGTTTTGGGAGCGCCGCTCATTAGGGACGCTTCGTTTTTGTAGTAGCGTTTCTGCTCCATATCCGCCTGACTGCCGCCCGCCGCCGCGCATAATATGAAGAATACCGCCGCGAGCGTCAGCGTGATGCAAACAGCCGACGCCGCGGTCCTGATCCTGCCCGTACTTCTTTTCATATCGTAACCTCCCGTTTATTCAAATCACTGTTTATAATATAGCATTTTTACCTTGATATGTCAATACCGATTTGACAAAAAACGCCGCCTCATACGGCGGTCATTCATTCGTCCGTCGGGACGAATATTACTTTCAAAATATTATTACGGCGAAGCCGCTTTGCCCACGTCCCCGAATCTTAACTAAAGTCCGATATGACCATTCGTTTTTTCGGCGATAACCCCCAAAAGCGATCGGGATCTGCCGCATGTTAGGTTCGTGCGCCGTAGGGGTCGGCGCCCCGACGACCCGTAAATATGCCTTCTCCTTTGGGAGAAGGTGTCGGCAAAGCCGACGGATGAGGACGGTTCAATACTTTCATGCAAACGAACGTCTTATTGCGCCATTTCAAACGGGCGATTCGTGAATCGCCCCTACGACCTTTGAATAACGTCCGTGCTGATTTTTCGTTCCGGGGGATGCCCCACCCCCCCTATCATCCCCCGTACCCCCTTTCCCCCCCCCCTTCGGGGAATTTCTTCAGGGGGTGCCGCGCGGCCCCCTCGATAAAAAAATCGAGGGAGGGGTAAGGGGGTTTGGGGGGTTGCGAGCGTATGGGAGCGGAGGGGTGGGAACCCCCCAAGGGTGCCGAAGGCACACCGAACGTCGCGGTACGCGAACCTTATTCACTCGGCTCGCAAGAGCCGAACATCATTTGCATAGCAAACATCATTGCAATGCAACATCATATGGCGCATCGCGCCATACATTATTCCTCCCGCGCGGCCTCAAGTGATCTATGATCGCTTGGGAGGGATTTAGGGGGTTTGGGGGTTGCGAGCGTATGCGAGCGGAGGGGTGGGCCGGGGTTCCCCGTTGTGAACTTGTTCGCAACGGGGGTTCACGGTAACCCCCAAGGGCGACGAAGTCGCACAGAACGTCGCCGTCGGCGACACATCATTCACTCGGCTCGTCCCGGAGCCGATCATCATGCGCGAAGCGCTCATCATGACGAAGTCTCATCATTTGACGCAAAGCGTCAATCATCATTCCTTCTTCTGCTCTTTCTTATCCATTCAAACAGGAATTCCATCTGTTCTTCGGTATGGAACCAGTGCTCTCCGCCTTTCATGACGGAAAGGTCTGCTCCGTGTTTATCTGCAAACTCCGTCACCGCCGCAATATCGGTAAAACTGTCGTGTTCGCCGTACGCGATATGCGTTTTTACGTTCCATTTTACCGGATGTTCTCTGACGTAACAGAGATATTCGTACGAAAGATCTTCCCCGAACGGGGTCTTCACCGTTCTCTTCTCTTTCAGCTCTTCCTCCGTTACGCGAGCATAATCCATCATGCCGAGTATGAGTTTTTCCATATCGACTATCGGCGATATGAAATACGCTTCGCAGAGCATTCCGTCTATGCCGGCGTTCATCGAAAAAAACGCGCCGATACTGTTTGCTATGAGGATAACTTTTTCGTATTCCTTTTTTAATTCCGTCACGGCTTCGTTTATCTCTCTTTTCGTTTCCCACGGGGTAAACGTCTTATAATCGAGACCGGTGACGTCGCAGTCGGCAAAAAGCGGCGCGAACTGCCGGCATTCGTCAGCCGTACCGCCTTTGCCGTGGATATAGATCACGATTTTATCTTTCATCTTATCTCGAACGTGAACCGGCCTTTCGTTATTGCCGCGCGGAAATGTATCCTCCGCATCACGGGACTGCCCCAGCTTCTCTCCACTCCCTTGTCGTTTACCGGGAATTCCTCGATCTCGGCGCTTAAGCGCGGATCGAACCTCATAACGCAGTCTTCACACAGATACACGGCGCCGTCCTTTATATAAGCGTCGGAAACGGTCATGAAATGAATGTCTGTTTCAGTTTCGCGCTCAAGCTCGAATTCGTCCGTGATCCTGACGGTATCATTTTCAAGAACGGTATGCCTCGTATACGAGACGATGCCGGCTTCTTTCGGATACGCTTCTCTGAGCTGCATTTTTACGCCTGCAGTTTCGTCGTATACCTCGTCGGTCGATCGGAACGCGCCGCCTATGCCCTGATCGACGCCGCCGAAACTGACCGTGTTATGATAACCGGACTGCATATACCACAGCTCGTAGCGGCGGGATGAAAACGTCTGCTTCGTGTATTCGCCGCGCCCGGGGTCGATCAGCACCGGATTTCCGTTTTTATAGACGATCACCGTACCGACGTCGACGTGGTTATGCCCCTCGGCGTTGTGGCCGCCTTTCATCGATACGAAAATGCCCCTGCCCGTGTTCTCGCTCTCTCTTGCGCACATTATTTTGAGATTCGGTATCCACGTGCGCACGGCGGCGACGCTGATCTCGGAAGCGTGATCCGGCGTTATCAGGTTGCGAAGCATTCTGTAGGCGCAGTTATAATCTACCGCACCGTCGCCGAAAGCGGCGAGCGAATCGCCGAATCTTACGAGCGCTTCGCTTCCGCATTTTTTACCCATGCGGGAGAGCTGGCTCGCGTCGGGGCGCACGATCTGCGGGCAGTCGGCGTAATTTACGAATCTGTGGCCGTGTATATACATCCTCGATTCGTATTCGCACATCGCTTTTACGAACGGATCGGAGTAAATGTCGAATCCGCCGCCGGTGATATCGTATAAAAGCTCAAGGCAGTCGAAATATGCGGCGCCGGCGACGGTCCAGTAATTCGGGCCTTCGTCGCAGCCGCCGTCGGGCGGCAGACAGCGCGTATAATTGTCAAGACATTCCGCGGCTTTGCCGACGATGAATTTCAATTCGTAATCGTCTTCGGCAAACACAGCCGCCGTGAACAGAATATTCGAAATGACCCACGGGTTCCAGTTGTTTACCGGGTTGCCGAGCAGCCCCATCCAATGGAACACGCAGTTGATGAACGGCTTTATCTGCCTGTCGCGCACCGTATATCCGAGTTTTTCACAGATAACGGGCGAATAGGCGTCGAGTTCTTCTTTATCGTAAAGGTAAACGAGCGCGAGTATCGCCGCCGTCGACGCGGAGAAAAGGTCTATCGCGTGCAGTCTGCGTTCGTCGTAGACCGCCGGCAGACCGAGATGACCGTGCGACGGGCTATACATATTCAGATGCGCCGGGACGGTCCAGCTCGATTCTTCCATTATCGCCCACACGACGTCGACGAGCTTTTCGGTAAATCTTCCCTTTTTCTCGTAAGCTTCCGCCAAGGCGAGTTCGAGCGCAATCGTGCGGCGGCGGAAATAGCGTTCTTCATAAAGCGCCCTATTGCCGTCTGTCACGAATCTGTGATACAGCGACGCGGGGCATGCCGGCACCTCGAGCGGCAGATCCGCTTCGGCGCGTTTGATTATCTCTGTTATCTTTCTTTCGTTGAATTCCGGCTTTTCCACATCTCTGAAGAGTTTTATTTCCGACAGCGGCAGGCACGCCTCTTTATTGAAAGCGTGTTCTCTCATAAGTTCAGGCATCGTCTTCACCTCGTTTTTTATCTTTTCTCTGTCTTGCAAGCAGAGTTTCGAACCATAATTCCGGGTCGGGCATCGGCGTGACGGGTACGGTATACGACCTGTCTTTATCGGTCAGCGTTCTCGTCGTTCTTATTCCGGTCTCTTTATTCGGTCTGCCGTCGACGAGCGCCGAACCGTGAGTGCCGATGCACTCTGCCGAGCAGATCATTGCTGACAGAACGGCGCGTGCGGTAAGCGCGGTATCGTACAGACGGAAATAAAGCGGCAGCTGATCTTCGTTTACTGTCACTTTTTCGGAAAATCGGTCGCACAGACCGCAGACGCGGTCGAACAGTTCTTTCATTTTCACGGTATCTCTGTCGAAATCGGCAAAGCGGCTCATTTCTCTCTGCAATTCTTTGAGTATCCGCCCGGCGTCAGGTTCGCCGTACCGTATCTTCGGCAGGCTGTATTCCGGATCTGTTATTTCGCGTTTTTGCTGTTTTGCTATATGCTCCGCGGCGCGCAGACTTCCGACCTGAGTGGAGTTCAGCGCGCTTCCGCCCGGGCGGTAAACGCCGAATGTTCCCGCCGCCTCGCCCGCGCAGTACAGTCCCTGCACGCGCGTCTGCCAGTTTTCGTCGACTTCGACGCCGCCGTTGCAGTGCTGAGCGCACACGGCAATTCTCAGCCGGTCTTTTTCAAGGTCGATGCCGTGATCGAGATACAGCTCGTACGCGCCTTCGTTCATTTTTCTCAGTCTTTGTACCGGCGTGCCGGACAGAGCGCCGGATCTTTGCAGATACGCGTACGCTTCTTCCGGCAGTATGCCGAATCCGTTTTGCAGACCTTTCGGGTTTTGAGTATAATCGAGATATACGCGTCTGCCCTTTTTTATCTGCTCAGAAACGAGCAGATCGACCTTTGACGAACCGTTCGTTTTCCTTGTGTCGAACGGCCACTGATATCCTTTTAAGAATATCAGCCCGAGCGAATCCGCGCCGAGCGCGTCGTAAAGAAATTCCCTCTCTGTTCCGTTTCCGTCGACCGAGATATATCTCGGCAGTACCTGCTGATACGTGCCGGACAGATTCCAGCGAAATTCCGTACTTGCGATCCCGTACTGCCATTCTTCCAGGTTGCAGAGCAGCGCGCCGGCGTCGACGGCGAGACCGGTGGCACCGTGCTGACTTTCGGGATATACGGTGTTTTCGTATATGCCGGCCGGACCCCCGGTACAGAGGACCGCGTTCTGACAGCCGATGACTGTAATCTGCCCCGTTTTTACCGAGACGCACGCGACTCCGGTCACGGCGTTGTCTTTCGTGATTATTTTTATTACCTGAGCGCTGTCTATGATCTCTATACCGCGTTCGGATACAGAACGTTCAAGCGCCTCGGTCATGTATTTCGAAGTCAGCGGACCCGCGGATGTGGCTCTCGTTCTCGGATCGTGGTCCGTCTTATATCCGGCGTATTCGCCGTATTCGTTGCACGGGAACGGAACGCCGAGCTCGACAAGGCGCATGAAACAGCGCGTCGAATACGCCGCCTCGCACAGCGCGTGCTCGCCCTTTACGCCGCCGCCGGAATAAAGCGTGCCGGCAAGCTCTCTCACGCTGTCGCCTTCGGAGCCGCAGAGCGAGAGTTTATAATAAGTCTGCTTGTCGCTACCGGTGTTGCGGGAAGTGCCCATGCGCCTGCCTTCGGTCACGATCGCGATATCTCGCACGCCGAGACCGTAAAGCCGGTCTGCGGCGTTGAAGCCGGCGCAGCCGGAACCGATGATCAGTGTGTTGTAACGTTTCATAATCTTCTTATATGCATTCCTCCGTCGACTGTGAACGAGCATCCCGTCGTATAGCCGAAAGTGCCGTCGCAGAGCGCGGCGACCGCTTTGGCGATATCCGACGGCTGACCCCAGCGCGCGATCGGAACGAGCCCCTCGGATATGAGTTTATCGTATTTGCCTTTGACCGCCGCAGTCATTCCGGTGGCTATGATCCCCGGGCAGATCTCGTTTACCGGTATGCCGTATTCGGCAAGGCGGTCGGCAAAAAGCATAGTTATCATCGAAACACCGGCTTTCGATATGCAGTATTCGCCGCGGCTCGTCGAACTCGTATAAGCTGAGCAGGACGAAATATTCACTATGTAACCGCCCTTGCCCTGCGCTATCATGGCGTTCGCCGACGCCTGAGTCAGAAACAGCGTGCCTTTTGTATTCACGCCCATGACGAAATCGTAGCTTTCTTCGGTCATCTCGAGTATATCGCGGCGAACCTTCGGCGCGACTCCGGCGACGTTGACGAGAACGGCGAGCTCGCCGATACCGAGCGCGGTGCGAACGAGTTCTTCTCTGCTCTCTCTGCTTGAGATATCGCCTTTTACATACGTGAAACCGGCTTTTTCAAAGCCCTGCTCCGCTACGTCCATACCGACGACGTGATATCCTTTTTCTATGAGCGTCAGCGCGGTCTCTTTACCGATACCGCCGAGAGCGCCGGTCACAATTGCGACTTTCATTTTTTCATCTCCTTATAAGAATTCCTGTAATATCCGTTATAAACGGCGCAGCCGCTTTCGCGTTTGCCGCGCATAAGCTCGGTGCATTTCGAACAGCACAGACAGCACTTCTTCGAATCGAACGTTTTGCTTGCGTGATCTTTATAAAACGACGGGTAGGCGAGCCACATGCGCCCGAAACCGGCAAGATCGCATACGCCGTCATCAAGCTGTCTTTCGGCTTCTTCGATCGCTTTTTCTTTATAATACGAGAAGCCCGAACCTACGACTGTCAGAGCCGGAAACGCGTTTTTTATATGTTTTTCGACCGTAATGAACCTTTGCAAGCCCGCCTCCGGCGGCTCGGGCGGCGTGTACGCGCCTTTTCTGTACGGGCGGTTGACGTGCGGATTGTAATACGGATTGCCGACCGTGACGTTCAGAATATCGATACCGCGTTTCACAAGCTCGCCGATAAGCCTGTCCGGCTCGGAAAGATCGAGTTCGCCTCTTTCATCACAGCCGAAGCCGTTCGGGTACGGCACCATATCCGACACGCCGAGGCGCGTGCAGATCAACGTACCGTCCGCTACGGCGGCTTTCACCGCGCCGATACAGTCGAGATAAAGCCTCGTTCTGTTCTCAAAGCTCCCGCCGTATCTGCCGGGGCGCGAATAAGCGGAGAGAAGCTCCTGCAAAAGATACCCGTGGCACGATTTTATATCCACGCCGTCAAAACCGGCTTCGACCGCAAGTTTCGCCGCCGCGGCGTATTTATCGGGCAGCGAATCGAGATATCCGTCCGTGACGATATTTTCGTCGCCGACCGGTCTCGTTTTTTCATAGACGGAGTTGTGATACGCGATAAGAGGTCTGACGCTCTGCCTGCCGGAATGGGTAAGCTGAAGTATATACACCTGCCTTTGATCCGCGGCGTCTCTCATCTTTTGTAAAAGCGCACGGAAAGAACCGGCGTTCTGCTCCGTGATCATCATCTGACGGACGTTCGTACGCCCCTCTAGGCATACCGCGCACGCCTCGAACCATACGACCCCCGCCCCGCTTTCCGCGGCTCTCAGGTATTTTTCCGCCGTCAGCTCGCCGGGCGACCCGTCTTCGTTACAGTCGCACCCCTCCATCGGCTGAAGCACCGCGCGGTTATTTATAACCGTGTTTTTTATTCTCAATACATCATCTATCATAATCCGACCCGCTTTTGATTTATATCATTAGTATACAATAACATTTGATAAAAGTCAACATAAAACAACGGAGTTAATAAAAAACCGCCGCATTTTTCTTGCGGCGGTCGGTCCTCATTACCAGATCTTATCGTTGTATCTTGTGTTTTCAACGCCTTTGGCTGTCAGTTTGTTAACGAGTCTGTCGAGTTTCGGTTTCCACAGATTTCTAAACCATTCGGTTTTGCCGAACCATTTGACGAGCGTCGGGCTTATCGCATAGTATAGGCGTATAAATGTACGACCGTACCATGTTTTTGCCAAAGTGTAGTCTCTGAAGCGTCTCAACGTCCAGACTTGTGGGCAGTCATACGAGCCGTAAACCGCCGTAGCTATATAGCATCCGCCGGAATTCATGGTATTGACGCCCACCGAGCTTGGAAGAGGGGGCGGATCGAATGACGGATTGTAAAGCGACATCAATCCGTATAATTCTGATAGTTCGTCCAGATTCTGTCTTCTGACTCCGTCGTCGTTTTCAAAAGAGTAGCGTTTTCTATCGGGATGTAATTCGGCTTCCAGTCCGTATCTGATTATAGCCGCTTTCAGCGATAAACGCTGATATGCCGTATCCATATACTCCTGATCGCCCGCGTGCTCTTTCGCGTCTTCTTCACTGTATGAAGATGTCGAATAGCCGGACGTTATTTCCAATATCATATTCCAGTCATAAAGACTTTTCAAGATCGCCTGGATATGACTTGACGGCGCACACTGATGTTCACCGAAATACAGGCGGAATTTTTCGAATTCTACCGAAGCATATTGATGAGTCAAAACGTTCAAATGTTCACAGACAGTGTTCGAAGCCGTCCACTCCGCATTATACTTGCTTTGTTCATCAGAATAATTCAGTTCGGGATACATGCGTCTAAATGCAGAAGACATCATGGCGGTAAGATCAATGACCTTAAATGCTGTATCAGAAGGAATTTTAATTATTTCCCGCCATATTTTGGTCTTGCTGTCAGCGTCGCCGGCATTGAGAAATCTTTGCCATATCTGGTCGGTTTTATATAGCACATATTCACAGAAGTCGTCGTTTGCCTGCTTTGAAACTGCGAAAAATTCTTCGACCGTTTCGGTTTCAGCGCATGTCGATGAAATGAGCGATCCGACCCTGCCCGCATTCTCTTTATTGGTTAAAATATCGTCAAAAGCCCACATAATAGCTTTTATGGACCTTATGCCGATTTCTTTGCAAAATGCGTTTGACGTGATCAGATTGTTTTCCGTGGTAAATACGATATAATCCTTGAATTGATTGTTATCGTACAGATCGATCGCCTTTTGACGTATATCTTTAAACATAACGTCAAAAACCTCTTTCCGTTTGTCAACGATATCAATGCTCGGCAGCTGCGGTTCCTTGAACTCGGGAACTAACAACTTCTTTCTTCTGTATAGCTCACTAAGTGTTTCAAGGGATGTTTTCCTTTGTTCCGTAAACCTTATAAGCGAGACCTCTGCACCTTGGTTATCGACTGTTGCATTCAGTTCGCAAGTCAAAAACTCTGAAAATTTGTCAAGAGTTTCAATTACAGACTTTGCATTTTTCTTGGCTTTCTCAAGTTTAGCCTGATCTTCCTCGCCGTCTTTAGGAAAATACATATCCGACTGGCACATACCGTACGTTTCGTAGTCTTGGAATGTCCTGCACATTGATGACGTCGTTTGTATCCATTCCTCTCTTGAGCCGAATTTTCTATTTGCCTCAATCGATTCGATCCCTTTTTGGCATATCCGTATGAACGTTTCCCTGTCTTTGTTTTCTACATACTCAGCTGTGACGATACTGTCATACGGTATGTTATACTTAGCATCAGCCTCGGTAACTGTAAGATTTTCGTTTTGAAGCAACGCTTCAGGGGGACTTTTGAAATATACACCAAGAAGGCCTTCGACATTTTTCTGGAACGTTATTAAAAAATCTACCGCTCCTGCAGTTTTATTGTCGATTTTATCATAGACATTCTCAAACACTTCATCGGCTGCGCTGACAAGCCAATCATCCATTGCTTTATAAGCGGCTGACTTTAAATAATAATATTCTTCTAGAGACGCCGCTCTTTTTTTCAGACCGCTCATCGAAGTGAGAAATGATTTTTGAGGATCAACAGTTTGATCACAAAAGCCAGAAAAAGACGTCAGTTTCATCTGAGAAAGCACTGCGTATAAAAAAACTCCGCCGGGCTCTTCATCAGAATCATTGTTTTTGAAAAAGCTTATTGCTGAAACATAATCACCTTTTTCGTAAAGCTCTTTGATCCTTCTTACTCCGTAACTTGTATACTCCATCCCTGACTCCTATTTTTCAACAGTATATCCGCATTCGGAGCACACATACGTCACTTTTTTCTTACCGAGCGCGCCTGCCGCAACGCCGATAGGACCGAAAAGCAGGGCGCCTGCTACCGCTTTTCCTCCGCTGAAGCCGCCTTTTCTTTCACCGATCGGTTTGAGATATCCGAGGTGACATTTCGGACACGTTGTAAAAGTTAAATCTGCCATTTTCTTTTTCTCCTTTTTTTATTTTCAAGCCTTTTCTGACCCGATGTTCTGATTTAAGAATGATATCCACTCTGCCCAGGGCGACCGTCATTCTTTTCGTTATTTGCGCATTTTTTATCGAATTATGACGATATAATTATATAATTTCAAAATGTGAAAGTCAATGAGCACAGAGCGCAGTCTCAAATTGTTTACATAACATTAAAAGATAAATATAATCTGCCTGATTTCCGATGTTAAAAACAGCGCTCCGGTCCGTTCCGCGCTCATGAAACTTATCTTTATACGCCGCGATATTGCAAGGTTTGTAAAAAAAGTATTGATTTTTACGTTTTTTTATGGTAAACTGATAAAAATGAAAGCGTCAAAAGGAGTTTTTACCATGTACAAGAGCGAAGAAGGGCTTATATGGCTTGCCACGGGCAAAGAGAAAGTTTACTTACAGCCGGCTATGTGCAACCGCCACGGGCTGATCGCGGGGGCGACCGGCACGGGCAAAACGGTGACTCTCAAGGTCATCGCCGAGGCGTTTTCCGAAATGGGCGTGCCGACGTTCATCGCCGACATCAAAGGCGACGTTTCGGGTATGTGCGTCGAAGGATGTGAGACGAAACACATTCGCCGCAGTATCGATTCGATGGGACTTGAAAACTTCACATACACGAAGTACCCCGTGAGATTCTTCGACGTTTACGCAAGACACGGGCATCCCGTACGCACCACCATAACCGATATGGGACCGGTCCTTCTCGCAAGACTTCTCGGTCTGAACGAGACGCAGACGGGCGTTCTTCGCATAATTTTCCGCATTGCCGACGACAAACAGCTGCTTCTGATCGATCTGAAGGATCTGCGGAGCATGATACAGCACGTCGGCGACAACGCGACCGAATACAAGCTGACCTACGGCAACGTATCGGCGCAGACGCTCGGCGCGATACAGCGCGCTCTGCTCACGCTCGAAGACGAGGGCGGCGGAGTATTTTTCGGCGAGCCGATGCTCGATATCTCCGACTGGTTCGACTGGGACGAGAACGGCATGGGCATTATGAACATACTCGAATGTCAGCAGCTTTTCCAGCGTCCTCTGCTCTACGGCACGTTCCTGTTATGGATGCTCTCCGAGCTTTACGAGCTTCTGCCCGAGGCGGGCGATCTCGACAAGCCGAAGATCGCGTTCTTCTTCGACGAGGCTCATCTGCTCTTCAAAGACGCGCCTAAAGCCTTACTTGAAAAGATCGAACAGGTCGTGAGACTGATAAGATCGAAAGGCGTGAGCGTCTGGTTCATAACGCAGAACCCGTCGGATATACCCGAATCGGTGCTTTCACAGTTAGGCAACCGCGTACAGCACGCGCTCCGCGCTTACACGCCGAACGAGCAGAAAGATCTGCGCTACGCGGCGAGATCTTTCCGCACCAACCCCGATTTCGATACCGAAAGAGTCTTGCAGGAGCTTGCGACGGGCGAAGCGCTCGTCTCTGTGCTCGACGCGAAAGGCGTGCCGTCGGTAGTACAGCGCGCGAACGTACTGCCGCCGCGCAGCTCCATGAACGCCGCGACCGAACGCGATATCCAGACGGTGATCTTCGGCAGTCCCCTCAAGCAGAAATACGAAGAGTCCGTCGACCGCGAATCGGCGTACGAGGTCATAACCGAACAGAGAAAAGCCGAAGAAGAAGCGAAAGCCGAAGAAGAGGCGAAAGCCAAAGCCGAAAAAGAAGCCGCCGCAAAAGAGAAAGAAAAAGCAAAATCAAAAACCGCCAAAAAAACGACCTCGGCTTTATCCAAAGCCGCCAGCTCCGCCGCGACGTCGATCGGCAGAGAGATCGGTAAGAACATAATCAGGGGTCTTTTCGGCAACTGGAAGAGATGAAAGTCAAAACCGTTGTCGCCGACGTTTTTCTGTCGCTGTGCTACGCCGCGCTGTCGTGCTGCGGACTTCTGATCACGGGCAGATACCATCTGCTCGTGCTCATAGTGCCGGCGGTCGTCGCGATAAACGTTATGGCGGGCGTCGGCGGTTATGCGGACGTGCCTACGCTGCGACTGAAATTCTGCCGGCACGGAACGTCCTGTCTTATAATATTCTTCGTTACGCTGATCGTCGGTTTCGTATATCTCGCGTGTCTCGGTTTTGCGTATCTGCCGAACGATCACTGGCCGTTCACGGTCAGCGCGATCGTTTTCACCGTATGCGAATTCATAATGTTCTCAAACGGAATAATATCCGTATACTGCACGTCGGTACAGCTCGGCATAAGGATACGCGTGCTCGGTCTGCTCTTCGGTCTTATCCCGCCGGTAAACCTGATAATGCTGTGGATCATAATCAAAAAATGCGCTGAGGAGGTACGGTTCGAGACCGAGAAGAGCCTTGTCGATCTTGCGCGCGCGGACGAGCAGGTGTGCAGAACGAAATATCCGATACTGCTCGTACACGGATTCTTCTTCCGCGACTACAAGCATTTCAACTACTGGGGCAGGATACCGTACGAGCTGTCGCTCAACGGCGCGATAGTCTATTACGGAGATCACCAGTCCGCCGGATCCGTGAAAGACAGCGCGAAAGAGCTGACCGAAAAGATCGAAAAGATCGTGAGCGATACCGGCTGTGAGAAGATGAACGTCATCGCGCACTCAAAAGGCGGCCTCGACTGCCGCTGTGCGATCAAAAACGGCGCGGGCAAATACGTCGCCTCTCTGACGACCGTCAGCACGCCTCACAGAGGCTGTATATTCGCCGATTATCTGCTTACGAAAATATCTCCGAAAATCCAGAGCCGCATCGCGCGGACTTACAACTGCGCGGCGCACAAGTTGGGTGACCCGTCGCCCGATTTCATGGCGGCGGTACACGATCTGACCGCCGAAAAATGCGCGGTATTCGATAAAGAATTCACCGTGCCGGAGGGCATATTCTGTCAGAGCGTCGGTTCCGAGATGAGACACGCCGGCTACGGCAGGTTCCCCCTGAATCTGTTTTACCACCTCGTGAAAAATTTCAGCGGCGCAAACGACGGGCTCGTATCATACGATTCATTCCGCTTCGGAGAAAAATACACTTATCTCGTCCCGCGCTATTCGCGCGGCATATCGCACGGCGATATGATAGATCTCAACCGCGAGAACATCAAGGGCTTCGATGTCCGCGAATTTTACGTCGGTCTCGTGAAAGATCTTAAAGAACGGGGACTTTAACGGCAATAAAGCCTTACGGCTGTGATTTTTCAGCCGCAAGGCTTTTTTTGTTTGCAAAAATTTCCGGACTGTTGACCGACTGTAAACAATCCGCGACTGCGCTCCGTGCTCATTGACTTTATAAAATGAAAAGTTTAAAATACACAAAATATATATTTTTTAAGGCTGTGTTAAGGCACTAAGGTTTTTCATTCCCTTTTGTGCCTTCTGCGCAGCAGAAAGGAATGGTCAAAAATATGAATCTTATGGTTGCTGCGATCATAGCAGGAGTGGTCGCGATTATTCTTTCAATCCTGATATTTATCTACATAATGCCAAAAAAAAGAAGAGACGGTCTTAACGGTTTTTTCAAGTGGCTGTCGGATCTGTTTAATTTCAGATTTCTCATACTTGAATACATAGTTAAAGGCCTGTACGTTCTGTGCACGGTCAGCTCCGTCTGTTACGGATTTTTCCTTCTCTTCTCGGGTTATATGACGGAAACGTATGAGTATAATCAGGCGATCGATGAATACTATACGGTCAGTCATTTTCACAGCTATGCTCATTTCGGACTTTTGATTATGATCGCCGGTCCGATCGCCGTCAGGATCGCCTACGAATTGCTTATGATGTTTATCCTTGTCGTTAAAAATACTTCCGAGATAAACACTAAGATGGACAAACGCGTCATTGAAGAACCGATAATACGCGCTGAAAAGCAGGCGGAAAAACCCGAAAATAACGATTTACCGGAGCTTTGATAAAACTATGAGTGAAAGATACGAAAGATTGTTTGAAGGTCCAAACGACCTTTATGCGGAAGACTCGCCCGTACTGATAAAAGCGCACGTTCTGCTGCGGGACAACGAGACCGGATCGGTCATTGCGCAGATCAAGTTTCAGAACCTCACGGAAACGGATATCACGTTTTTAAAAGTCAGGATCTCGGCAGTTGACGCGCTCACCGCCCCGATAGAGCCTTCGGAATATTATATATATAACGATGTCAAAGCCGGGGCGTTTGAAACATTCGGCCAGAACAAACCCCTGCCTTTGCCAAACGCTTCGGCGCGTTCTTACACGGTCGCGGTCGTCGGCGTTTCGCAGAGCGACGGTACCATATGGCAAAATGAAGACGCCGTCTGGCATCCGGATAAGGAGGCGGCCGATATTGCCGAAAAAGAGCTGGCGTATAAAAACGCCGTTGAGAAGAAGAACGCCGCGGTCACCGCAGACGACTACAAAGCCGCCGCCGCGGAATTTGCAAAGCTCGGAGATCACAGAGAAGCCGCGCAGGCGTACGAATACTGCATGTATGAGGCGCGGTTATGCGACGCCGTCGAACACCGGAAAGAATCGAGAAAAAAGAAACTGCTGATCACCGCCGTGATACTCGGCGCGCTGGCGGTCATTCTCGTTATCTGGTTCGTTTTCGCAGTCCCCGCAATAAACTACGGCAAGGCGTGCGATCTGTATAACGCGGGAGAATACGCAAAAGCCGCCGAGGCTTTTGACGCTCTCGGAAATTACCAAGACTCAACCGTAATGGTGAAAGAGTGCAAGTATCAGAATGCAAACAAAAACTACAACGATGAAAAGTACGGCGCTGCGTTCAAAGGCTATAAAGAGCTCGGTTATTATAAAGAATCGAGCAAATACGCGCTCGAATGCATACCGCACTGGTTAGAAAGCATTTTTGAAAAAGCCGGAGGTACGGCTTCCGCAAAAGAATTTACCGCCGCATTAAAAGACTTTGACGGTACCTACTACTGCGGTGACGTCCATATGTACGACGTATATAAACCGATCGCGAAATTCATAGAGTCTCACGGAGACTTCGATTATTGGATCGACTTTAACGACTATACGTACAGATCGGAACTGATGCTTACGGTGCTCGGCGTATTTCCGGATACGTATAAGGACGTGAAGGATCTAAAACAGGTGTTTTCAGATATTACCGACAGCAAAATGCGCACGTGGAATTCAGACGATTATTTAGCAGATAACACGGATCTGCTCAAAGGGCTGTGGTACGACTACGCATTTGTACGGAGTTATCTGCAGGACGATCTTGTAGTTTACGATTTTCTTATCGGTGACTGGAGGACGACCAACGGCGATTATTATCTGACTTTCACAGAAGAAGACGGCAGCACGCATATGCAGTATAATCTTCCGCATACCAGGCCCGACGGCGTCAAGTACTATTCTATCGAAAGTATGACGGTCTATTTAAAAGACGATGAGAAACATCTGGCAACGTTATACGAGATCACCATGACCGGATACGACTCGATGAGCGTTTACTGCATCAAGGATAAAAAAACGTACACATTATACAGAAATTAAAGCGCATACCTCAATAACGTTAAGTTCAATTCAAAAAAGGGGTTGTTTAAAAACCTGAATTATAATTCAGGCGGATAAACAGCCTTTTTGTGTAATAAATAGTTGCAAATCTGTAAAAACTGATAATATAGTGTCGGCACGCAAGGGTTTTCTTCACCGGGAACCATAATAATATCCCGCGGCCGGGTCCTCCCCCCTCCCGGTCGCGGCGCTGCGCGCAATATAGGTGAAGAAAACCGTCGCAACCGAAAGAAAAAAGTATTTATAATTATATTTTTACGTTTTTCAGCCGCAAAACACAAAAAGGAGTTGTTTAAACGCCTATAATATCGGCGAGGTTTTTAAACAATCCCTTTTGTTATCTGTTGGAATTTTACAAGGCTATTCCGCAGCCTGTTCGGTCTCGGTCGGAGTTTTGTCAGATCCGCCGTTATCTGTTAGCTGTTCGGCTTCTTTTGCGGCTCTGGCTTCGCAGGTCTTGCAGAGCCTCGTTTTGCCGTTTTCGATGGCGGACGCCGACGTGCCCGTATTGAGATTTACGGTGTTGCTGAGGTGCCCGCAGTCGTCGTAAGCGTGATAGACCGTACCGCTGTCGGTCCAGAATACCGTCTCGATATGCGCGTTTTCAAGCATTTCTTCCTGAGATATGGGATTCCAGTCGATGCCGAAAAGTCCCCCGATGAGAAGAGCGACGGCGGCGATGACGGTCGCGATGATCTTTGATTTCTTATCCGCTTTTTTATCGGTG
>JAEEGL010166126.1_pt1 | contig 21644 bp, 19 predicted proteins | sample 9134231 | NCBI WGS metagenome assembly JAEEGL01 (sample SAMN16246548, study PRJNA631951) | gut metagenome | biome: gut microbiome; feature: rumen; material: fiber-attached | host: Bos | place: Iran: Karaj | collected 2018-10
AATGTTGCTCTCAGTCCTCCCGAGGGGAATGAGGATGCATCGGGCTCGCCCTTGATCAGCTCTTTACCGGAAAACTCCTTGATCATGCGTCCGTCCTCATCCGGAAGTGACACGAATGCATCATGCTTCTCCGCCGTAATACCGGTCAGAGGCTGGAACCAGTGTGTATAATGGGTAGCTCCGTTCTCCTCGGCCCAATCCTTCATGGCTTTGGCTATGACATTAGCCGCTTCCATCGAGAGTTCTCCGCCTCTTTCGGATACTCTGATCAACTCTCTGTACACATTTTTGGGAAGACGTTCTTTCATCTTGCCGCGTGTAAAGACGTTCTGTCCAAATAATTCGGTTACTTCACTCATTAAGGATATCCTCTGCTTTCTGATCTAAAAAAACGACCGCCAAAATTGTATATCAACACTCATAAACCGTCAACATTAAGGCTCCGCAGACGCTGCCCGGACCCTCATGATATCTCCGGCTTCGGGAATCTCTGAGAACGTCGCATAAATGATCTGTCTCGAATGCGGACAGTTCTCCATATCGGCACCGCTTTCATCCTGCAAACGTATGACACTGATCTGCCGGTCATCACAGTTGCGCTTCATCAATTCTATCGTATCCCCGACGGCAAATTTGTTCTTCTGCTCAAATACCGCACGCCCGTCGGCTGTAACCTCGCGGATCGTTCCGAGATAGATATGGTCGTTCACATATGTGCTGCTGTCATAAATCTGAGTCTCGGAGGTCGGCTTACCGAAGTAGAATCCGGTCGTAAAATGCCTGTGTGTACATTTCCCTATCTCCTCCCGGTACCATTCCATATGCTCCCGGTAGGATCCGGGATCACCGAGGAAATCGTCTATCGCCCGCCTGTATGTTCTGGCCACGGTAGCCACATACAGTGCAGTCTTCATCCTGCCTTCGATCTGGAAGCTGTCGATGCCTGCCTCGATCATCTCGGGAATATGCTCGACCATACACAGATCCCGGGAGTTAAATATATATGTACCACGCTCGTTCTCATATACCGGCAGGTATTCGCCCGGCCTGGTCTCCTCGACCACGGCATATTTCCATCTGCAGGGATGTGTACATGCTCCGTGGTTCGCATCACGTCCCGTGAAATAATTGCTGAGCAGGCACCTTCCCGAGTACGAGATACACATAGCTCCGTGTATGAAGCTCTCGATCTCCATATCCTCCGGAATATGCTCTCTGATCTGTCTGATCTCCGTCAAAGACAGTTCTCTGGCCGATACGACTCGCTTAGCCCCCAGCCGATACCAGAAGAGATATGTTTCCCAGTTCGTATTATTTGCCTGCGTGGATATGTGTATATCTATGTCGGGACATATCTCGCGTGCATAGGTAAATATCCCCGGATCCGCGATGATCAGTGCATCCGGCTTAATGTCCCTCAGTTCTTCAAGATAACCTCGCACACCATCCAGATCATAGTTATGAGCGAGGATATTCACCGTCACATGAACCTTCACGCCATGCTCATGTGCATAGGCGATCCCCGACTCCATTTCTTCACGCGAGAAATTATCCGCCTTCGCTCTCAGGCCGAATTCCTCTCCTCCTATATATACGGCATCCGCTCCGTAATCCACTGCGGTCTTCAGAACCTCGAGGTTGGCCGCAGGTACAAGTAATTCAGGTTTCTTCATCTTATTCATATACGTACACTCAATGTTGCACCGTCCGCAACCGGGAGGATAGATGTCGAGTAGTCATCATCATGAGTCAGTTGATACAGATACTCCCTCATACGGGTATGGATCGTTCGATCCCTGCGTGTGACCGCATATCGGCTCTCAAGTATATCTCCGTCCTGAAGTATATTATCTGAGATCAGAAGTCCGCCCGTCTGCTGAAGCCTCTTCACGTCATCATACATATTTATATACTGGCCCTTGGGGCCGTCCATGAATATCAGGTCGTAGGGACCGGTCAGCTCACGTATCAACTCTGTTGCATCACCTTCGAGCAGAGTTATCTGCCCTGTGGTATCGAAACGGGCCAGATTATCTTTCGCTGCGGATATACGCGGAGCATAGTTTTCTATCGTAGTGATCCTGCATCCGTCCGGTGCATACTCCCTCATATATAAAGCAGAAAAACCAATGGCGGTACCTATCTCAAGTATCGACATTGGTCTGTGGATCAGTATCATCGTACGCAGAAAATCCATCATAGCCGGCCTTATGATCGGAATACGCGCCGTGCGCGCTTCTGCTGCAAGCTTCTCTATATACTCCGGTTCCGGTTTTTTAAGTGATTCTATAAAAGAATCTATCCTGGTCTCCAGATTCATTCGCCGCCTTCCACAACGGCCTCCTCTTCGATCACGTTGTTCTCGGAAGTACCCTCGGGATCTTCGTCAACGATCTCCAGTTCCTCAACTTCGGATTCGGGAATGGCGATCGTCTCCTCTTCTTCCTCCTCCACAGGCTGCATGGCCATGACTGCCAGCATTTCCTCCGCCGTCATGGCGGTACTCAGATCATAAATACCGGGAGCCTCTTTGCCGCGATACTCACTGAGCAGTTCCTGCAGGAAGAATATCTTGGAATCCCGGATAAGTCCTTTCTCCTGAAGCATTTCACCGAGATCACGCGACGACATGTCGGGCTTCACCTCAATGGAGATAATACGACCCTCACCGACCGATACAGGTGCCTCGGTAAACACTCTGTATCCGTAGTCATACGCGATCAGGGCGCCCCTGTATATCAAAACGCCCAAAAAGATGAAGATCGCTATCTTGATTATTGTTTCCAATATGGAACCGATTATCTCTGCCGGCTTCATAATACTCCTCGAATCTGTCTTCGGATCACTCGAAATCGAGATGATCCAGTATCAGTATATTTAGTTCCTGCATCATCCTGCAGAATGCCAGCTCGGCCTGAAGGAAGCCTTCGACCACCGGGTTCTCGCGGAAATTCTCGTATTCTTTCTCATACGCCTCCATCCTGTCAAAGAGCTGTTCCTGATCGGTGTAGTTCTGCAGTTCAAAGGTGGCCTGGCGATAGGCGTTAACTCTGGCATACAGTTCGGGATCCTGCTTGATGCGTTCCCGCTCCCGGCAATAGGTACGATAGATCTCCGTCTGCTGGATCTTGGCTGCATATTCCTTGGCTGCCATTCTAATCTGTTCGCTCGATAACGACATGCAGGTCTTACCTCCGCTAGTTTATCATATTTCCTGAATGATTGGCAGTATCATGGGTTTTCTCTTGGTCTGTTTCCAGATATAGTCACCCAGATTATCCCTGATGATGGTCTTAATGCGGTTCCAGTCTGTCTGGCCGCGGCTGATGCATCCCTCTACGGTCTCGTTTGCGACCTCCCAGGCACCGTTCATCAGTTCATCGGATTCTTTGACATATACGAATCCCCGGGATACGATCTCCGGGCCGGCCAGAACCTCTTTATTATACTGGTCCAGAGTTACCACTACGATCAGTATACCGTCTTTAGCCAGGCGCTGACGGTCCCTGAGGACCACATTGCCCACGTCTCCGACACCGAGACCGTCTACCATTATAGCACCGGTGGGAACCTTGCCTCTGACTTCGGCTTCATCCGGCCCCAGACACAGCACATCACCGGTGGATATGATGAATATGTTCTCCTTGGGGATCCCAAGTTCCGCGGCAATACTGGCCTGAGCCTTGAGATGCTTGTATTCTCCGTGTACCGGTACGGAATACTTCGGCTGAACCAGTGTATATATCAGTTTAATCTCTTCCTGACAGGCATGACCCGATACATGTACATCCTGGAAGATAACCTCTGCCCCGAGCTGAAGGAGTTCATTGATCACGTTCGTCACGGCCTTCTCGTTTCCGGGGATCGGATGAGAACTGAATATGATCGTGTCATTCGCGGTGATCTTGACTTTGCGGTGATTACCGTCAGCCATACGGCTGAGCGCGGCCATGCTCTCCCCCTGTGATCCCGTGGTGATGATGACCATCTTATCATCGGGATAACTGCGCATCTCCTCTATATCGATCAGCGTATTGTCGGGAATATTCAGGCATCCCAGATTGGATGCGGTGTCTATTATATTGACCATGCTGCGTCCCTCGACCACAACCTTGCGGTCGAACCGGCAGGCAGTATCTATTATCTGCTGCACCCTGTCCACATTGGATGCGAAAGTAGCCACTATGATACGGCGTCCTTTGTGCTCGGCAAAAAGAGCATCGAATGCCGTTCCAAGTGTACGTTCGGAAGGAGTAAAACCCGGTCGCTCCGCATTGGTCGAATCACACAGAAGAGCCAGCACGCCCTCTCGTCCCAGTTCGGCAAACCTCTGCAGATCTATCGTATCTCCGTACAGGGGGGTGTAATCCACCTTGAAATCTCCGGTGTGAACTACCGTTCCTACCGGACTGTATATAGCCAGCGCGGCGGCATCCACTATACTGTGGTTGGTCTTGATGAATTCCACATTGAATTTACCCAGCGAAACGGTTTCACCAAAACCGACCTCATGCCTTTCCGTTACTTCAAGGAGTTCGTGTTCCTCCAGCTTACGCTCGATAAGTCCCAATGTCAGGCGTGTGGCATAGACGGGGACATTCAGGACCTTCAGGATATATGGCAGTGCGCCGATGTGATCCTCGTGTCCGTGAGTTATCACAAAAGCTTCGACCTTGGGTGCATTATCCAGCAGATAAGTCACGTCCGGGATCACCAGATCTATGCCCAGCATATCATCGGTCGGAAATGCCAGTCCGCAATCCACGACAATAATACTGTCTTCGAATTCGAAGGCAGTAATGTTCAGTCCGATCTGCTCCAATCCGCCCAGTGGAATGATCTTAAGCCTGGAGCTTACGTCCTGCGCAGTTTTAATGTTGCTCATACAATATCAACGTCCTCTAAGATGTTCTCGAAGACCTTGCCTACGGCCTTCAGTTCATCATCATCCTCCACAAACTCGTACAGAGCCTCCGCATCGTCCGGATCCGAGAGATCCTTCATGATCATAGCCTCGCCATCGCCTTCAGGCGCGTCCGTGACGAGGATATAATCCACTCCGCCCAGTCTCGTCGTCTCAAGTATGTAGAAATCTATAGCTTCTTCCCCGTCAGGGGCAAATGTGATCTTTTCCAAATGGCACCTCTGATCAGTTTCCGTGCTCGTCAAGATAACTCTGAAGTATCAGGGTTGCGGCAATCTTGTCTACGTATTTGCCGCGGTCATCACGCCGGATCCGGGCCTCATTCATGATCTCGTCAGCTTCAACTGTGGTGAGTCTCTCATCCCACAGTATCACTTCCAGTCCGGTCCTGCGTGTAAGTGTGTCAGCCAGCTGCTCACTGGCCTCCGCTCTCGGCCCCCGGCTGTCATCCATATTCAGCGGATAACCGAGTACGATGAGTTCCACATCGTATTCCATGATCAGTTCTTCGATACGCGCCAGGGTCTTTCGCATATGGTTTTCTTTTTCACGCCTGATGATCTCCAGACCCTGAGCGGTAATATGCAGCGGATCGCTGACCGATACGCCCATGGTCTTCGCCCCGTAATCCAAGCCCAGAATACGCATATGTGTCTCCGTCCGGTCTCTTACTTCTGATCCCATCCCTTGCTGTGGATGTACTCGCTCAGCAGTTCCTCAACCAGCTCATCGCGTTCAACCTTCATGATCAGGCTTCTCGCACCCTGATGGTTGGTTATATATGTGGGATCTCCGGACATGATATAGCCTACTATCTGATTGACCGGATTGTATCCCTTCTCCGTCAGCGCCTCATATACAGTCGACAGGACCAGTTTGACTCCGGTCTCCTGCTCGATCGCCACATTGATAAATTGAGTATCTCCTAAATTATCCATTTTTAATCCCTTTCCATGTTATAAAAGAAAGACTTATCAGAACTTGAATACCAGCGCCGTGTACGGAGGCAGATCCGTTACCAGATACTGTTTCTGCTGTACACAGTCCCCTGCCTGGGCGGATATCTCAGCCGGAACCTCGTTACCGTTTCCGCCGAATCTCTTATCGTCCGAATTAAGTACCAGTTTATATTTCTTCTTGATCGGTACGGGTACCCAGTAGTTCTCCCAGCGCATCGGAGTCATATTCAGCACAAACAGAAGCCTGCTCTTGCCGGTATCGTCTTTTCTGACGAAGCTGTATACGCTCCTCTCGTTATCATCAGCGTTCATCCACTCGAATCCGGCCCAGTCATTATCGATACGGTACAGGCACGGGTTGTCGTTATAGAGTTCGAGCAGTTCCTTGACGTAGGTCTGCATGCCGCGATTATACTCACGATCCAGCAGGAACCAGTCGAGTTCCCTCTTCTCACTCCACTCACGCTCCTGGCCGAACTCCTGACCCATGAAGAGCAGCTTCTTGCCTTCGTGGCCTATCATAAAAGTATAACCGAGGCGAAGATTGGCGTATTTGTCGATCTCGTAGCCCGGCATTTTGTTCACCATCGAACACTTCAGATGCACAACCTCATCATGTGACAGCGGCAGGATATAGTTCTCGCTGCTGTTGTAGGTCATCGCGAATGTCATGGCGTTATGGTTGTTCTTACGGAAGAAAGCATCCAGCTTCATGTATTCGCAGAAGTCATGCATCCATCCCATGTTCCACTTGAATGCAAATCCGAGTGACTCTGTTCCGATATTACCGGTGACGGCAGGCCATGCGGTAGATTCTTCCGCAATTGTCAGGAAGCTGGGATATGTACCGCGGACCACGGAATTTAAATGTTTAAAGAACTCTATGGCATCATAATTCTTGTTACCGCCGTCGCGGTTAGGCAGCCACTGACCGTCTTTCTTGCCATAGTCCAGATAGAGCATGGATGCCACGGCATCGACTCTGATACCGTCTACATGGAACTCCTTGATCCAGAACAGTACGTTGGCGATCAGGAAGTTCTTGACTTCGGTCTTGGCATAGTTGAATATCTTGGTGCCCCAGTCGGGATGCTCGCCCAGCCTCGGGTCCGGATGCTCATATATACAGCTGCCGTCGAAGCATGCCAGACCGAATTCATCTGTGGCGAAATGCGCGGGAACCCAGTCTAATATCACTCCTATATTGTTCTTATGAAGGAGGTCGACCAGATACATGAAGTCCTTGGGCTCACCGTATCTGGAGGTCGGTGCATAGTATCCGGTAACCTGATATCCCCAGGATCCGTCAAAAGGATGCTCGGCTATGCCCATCAGTTCGATATGGGTATAGTGCATATCCCTGAGATACTCCACAACCCTGTCAGCAAACTCACGATAGTTGTAGAACCCGTCCTCGGTTCCGTCGGGATGCTTCATCCAGGAACCTATATGGCACTCGTATATCGCCATCGGCTCCCTGTTGTAATCTTTGTTCTCACGGGATCTGGACCATGCGGAATCTCCCCATTTATAACCGGAGATATCATAAGTCCTGGAAGCGTTGCCGGGACGGAGCTCGGCATAGTTGGCGTACGGATCTGCCTTATATATCCGGTCACCGTCGGCTGTGGTGATCAGGAACTTGTAGTACTGCCCCGATGTGACTCCCGGAATGAACTTCGTCCATATGCCGCCGGGACCGATCTTGTCACATGCATCCGACCATTCATTCCAGCCGTTGAAATCACCTACTACATGAACCGCCTGAGCATTCGGTGCCCATGTGGCAAAGAAATAACCTTCCACTCCGTCTTCACAGGAGGGATGTGCACCGAGTTTCTTATAGATATCATAGTGCGTACCCTGTGCAAAGAGGAACTGGTCATCCTCGGATATAAATACAGTGTTAGCCTTTGCTGCCATTACTCAACCCCCTAAGTGAATAATCCCCTTAATAATGCATGAAGTCCTTCTCTCTGAGGATGATCATATCCTCATCGTCATACCTCTTATGTAGGATTATATCAAATAAATGCGCAGGATTCTTCTTATCTGCGTAATAAATCGCATCATCGACCAGATCCCTGACCTCACCGACCGACACCTGATGCGTACTGGTCTGCATCTCCGCGATCCTGGTGTGAAGAGCAAGCAATGCGTATTCATCGATCGTATGCTCCTGACTCAGGGCATATTCACAGGCGTAATTGACCAGAGCCTTGTCGTCGAGAGCTTTTAAGTCTATGCGGACATTAAAGAGTTCTCCGAGCTTCGGAAGAGTACCGACGATCTTGTCCATACCTTCGGATGTATCCTCGAGAACTGCCAGAATACCCAGATTCTCGCTGTCGAGGATCTTGATCAGTTTCATGACCGTACTCTTCTTCATGCCGCGGGCGCTCTCTATGATGATCGCACCGCCGTTCAGTTTTTCGAACAGGGCCGGCAGATCCTTGTCGTTTAAGCCTTTGCCGCTGACCTTGGCCACCTGGCGGTTAACGAAGTTGGAATCCGTACTCTGCAGGTACTTGATCAGATTCTTGGCCAGATCTATGGTGCCGACGCCTTCTTCGCCGGTCACGATGACATTGCCGCTGTATGCAGCCATGCTCATGTTGTCAAGCGCATATGCTATCTGCCTGCTCGTACTCTTCCTGGTCAGATAGTGCCCGAACAGTTCCTTTTCTTCCTCGCTTAATCTTCGCTGTCCCTCGGATTCATCCTCACTCTCGGGTTCATCCTCGCCGGACGACGCACGCTTCGATGATCCGCTGTTGTCTCTTTCAACGGTCTTCGCTTTCGATCCGGTTTCCTGTTCATCCTCCTTAAGAGCTTCTCTGACAGCCTTCACTTCTATGGAATCGGTAGCATCGGATACCGGAGCCTCTTCCTCTTCGGCATCTTCGGCCTCCTCGGCCGCTTCGGATTCTTCAGATTCTTTCGCTACTTCAGGATCTCCGGTTTCTTCAGCTTCTCCGGATCCTTCAGGCTCTTCAGCTTCTTCCTCTTCTTCGGTCACTTCCGCGGCAGCCTCTTCGGGAGCCTCTTCATCGGCGGCGGGAGTCTCTTCGGACACAGCCTCTTCTTCAGCAGCCTCTGTATCTTCCTTAACCGGCTCCGTCACGGTTTCCGGCTCAGGCTGATCCTTCGTCACTTCCGCTACGCCCTGCCCGATCACGCCGTCCATGGTCATGTATTCCACGGCGCGCATGGCTTCTTTACGGATCTTTCTGCCCAGAGCCTCGTCTATGTCACCTTTACTGGATTCCTTGATGATCGCTTCTGTAAAAGCCTTCTCGAGCTGTTCGATCAGCGAAGCCTTGGTATCTTCATCGAATTCGTCGAAGAGAGATCCGGTATGCTGCATTATGCGCTTGCGTACTTCTTCTTCGCGTTTCTTTTCGTTTTCTTTCTTGGTATTTTCCCAGTCGGCCAGGACATCATCTATACTCAGCTGGCCCGTGATCTGTTTCTCGACCTGTGCCACTTCGGACATGGCCAGTCTGATCTGCCCGCTGTATTCCTCGGCCAGCATCTGGTCGTAAGCATTGGATACGGCGCCGACCGTCTCAAGCTGTCCGGTAACTGCGCCGGGGATCATCTCTGCCTGCGCATCGGCTGTTTTCATGGATGCGGTGGACACCTGCATTTCCTTCATCAGACGCTGTGTACCGAGATAATCCACTACCGCATCGGTAGGGATGCGTTTGGTATCGCCTCCAACAGGCGCCGGCTGAGGGATCTGCGTCTGTACCGGTTGAGGCACCTGCACCGGCTGAGGAATCTGTACCGGTTCGGGTTCGGGTTCGGATACGGGGCCGGATTCATCGATAAGCACCTGTTCGGATACCATATGGGAGATCTGTGGCATGACCTGAGTGGGAGCATCTTCCGGCTCCAGATCTTCTATCGGGGCAGGCTCGGGATCCTCCTCGCCTTCCGGTGTATCGGGCATATAGCCTTCTCCTGCCAGAGGACTGGCGCCGAATATCGTGTTATCCTCTATGTCAAGCTCCGGCGTGGACGGGGTAAGCCTCTCTTCTCTCTGCCATACCTCCTCATCCTCATCGGTGTTCAGCAGTTCCTTCATGCTCTCTGCAAGAGCCTCCTGCAGATTCATGGTGTTATACTGGCCCACATCCACGGGCTTCACCTGGATATCCATCTCCTGAGGTTCCGCGGGCATCTCGGTAGTGGGCGCACCCTCCAGATCCGCCTTGTCGGTGGACGATCTCACATCTGATATGCTCTCTCTGACATTGACCTCCGACGGATCGGGCTGTTCGGGTTCTTCACTGCCATGACTGCTCATGTATGCATCGTACTGTGCCTGCTCGGAAGGGGTGAGCTTCTCGTGAAGCGCTTTGAGCTCCATGGCCTTGATCACGTATTTGCCCTTGCCGGATGTAACGATGATATCATCACACTCATCCACGCATTTACTGGCCAGTCCCATGCGGTGATAGAGATATGCCAGTTCATAGGCCCATCTCTCTTTGTAGTCCTTGCGCTTATACTCCTCCAGGAGTTCGGCGCGCTCCTCCAGGCTTACATCGTAAGCTTCGAGGATGCGGTATCTCAATACATAATGGCTGGTGTCATTGGGAGCGAGCTGTCTGAATTCCTTGTAATATTCCATCGCCTGGACCAGTTCGTCCAGTTTGATGGACAGCTCACACAGAGAATATACTATGAGACGTCCGCCGGGATATCTCTTGTAAGCCATCAGAAGGATTTCCTTGCTCTCCTGATAGCGCCTGTTAGCTTTATACAGATCGGAGATCTTACACAAAGTCTGAATGCTCTTAACCCTGCTCCAGTCTATGGTGTCGGCTATCTCAACAGCCTCTGCATATTCACCCTCACTGATCAGGTTGTGTATTTCTTCGACTCTGACCTTGTATTCGTATTTATCCACGGTAACACCTCATATTAATCGACAGATAATCATTTTTTAGTGTAACATAGCATATCTGTGATGTAAAGCCCGTGGGCACAAACTGTAGTATTCGTATCACGAAAACAAACTACATCTTGTTATCACCGGTGTCATAGACCCGTCTTGTCAGTTCGGCGAACTCGTCCAGTGTAAAAGTCTCTCCCCGAACGGTCTGCGGTTTGCCCATAGCATCAAGCATCTCTCCAACTCGCTCTCTGGTAAGTCCCGGAACACCTGCGCTCAGCGCATTCGGCAGGGTCTTGCGGCGCATATTGAAGGTGGCCCTGATGAGTTTAAACAGCAGTTCTTCATCCGGTACGTCCACGACCGGCTCACGTCTTAAGTCCAGCCTTATAACCGCGGAATCCACGGCCGGCGAAGGATAAAAACAGTCTGCAGGCACCTCGGTGATCACGTACGGCTCCGAATAATACCGTACAGCCAGAGAAAGCGCACCATAGTCCTTGCTGCCAGGCCCCGCCTGCATGCGTATCGCCACTTCCTTCTGGACCATGACCGTGATCGTATCGATGATATCACTGTACTCCAGGAGTTTAAGCACTATCGGAGTGGTGATGTAGTACGGAAGATTGGCTGTAACCTTCAGTCCTCTGTTCTCTCCGTATTGCCTGTTCAGTTCCCTGATATCGCAATTCAGGATATCCGCATGGATGATATCCACGTTATCGCATCCTTCCAGAGTCCTCCCGAGTACCGGGATCAGTGCGCTGTCTATCTCCACGGCCACAACCCGGCCGGCCACAGCCGCGAGACGCTGTGTCAGCGCTCCCAGACCGGGACCTATCTCCAGTACGGTATCGTCACCGGATACTCCGGATCCCTCTACGATACTGTCCAATACTCCGGTATCTGTCAGGAAATTCTGCCCGTATTTCTTCTGGGCGGATATCCCGTATATTCCCATTATGTCGCGTACCACGCGCCCGTTACTCAGATCCATGATCCCCTGTCCTCTCAATGCTCCATTCGGTAGAGCTTCATTGCATTGTCAAGAGTGATATCCTCTACTTCCTGTATCGTCATCCCTTTTATACGTGCGATCTCAGCAGCCACATAGCTCAGATTCAGGGATGAATTACGCTGTCCGCGCTTGGGTTCCGGCGACAGATACGGGCAATCGGTCTCCAGCACTATACTGTCCACCGGCAGATATTCCACGCACTCCTTGAGCTTCCTGCCGTTTCTGTATGTCACAACTCCGCCCACTCCTATATAGAGACCCATACCGGCGTACTCACGGGCCATCTCGAGAGAATAGGAGTAGCAATGGACCACGCCTCCGATATCGCCGGCATGATAACTCCTTAAGATATCCATGGTATCCTTCGCCGCATCACGGGAATGAATGATGACCGGGAGCGCCTGTCTGCGCGCCATTTCAAGCTGTGCCTCGAAGAATTCCTTCTGCAGGCTCTCGTTCGTATCGGGATAATGATAATCGAGCCCTATCTCCCCGACCGCTGCGGTCTTATCATATGCGCACAGATCTTCTACCCTGTCCAGCACGCTCATGTCCAGATCGTATATTTCCGTAGGATGCAGGCCGGCAGATGTGTAGACGTGATCATATCTCCCGGCCAGTGCCGGACTCTCCGTCAACGAGGCCTCCGATGCAGTCACGTTTACCACCCTGCATACCCCCTTCAGAGGGAGGGATGAAAGCAATTCGTCACGGTCCGGATCGAACGCGCTGTCATCATAATGGGCATGTGTGTCGAATATCATCTGTCACCTCATAAAAATCACTAAAAACGGTGTGAAAAAAATGTTAATTTTGTCTTGCAAAACAAAATGCATTATACTATAATAACTTTTGCGTTGCAAAAAAGGACATTATGTCAATCGTCCGAATGCGCGCCACTAGCTCAGTTGGTAGAGCACCTGACTCTTAATCAGGGTGTCCAGGGTTCGAGCCCCTGGTGGCGCACTTAAGTCTCAGTTTCGTCGACAACGGCGGGGTTGGGGCTTTTTTTTGCTCAGATCCCCTGCTTTGCCCCGGATAAACAAAAAGGCGCGTTCCAAAGGACCGCGCCATACCTACGATATAACAAAAAACAGGATCACTCACCCGACAGATACTTCTCGATGCCCGCAAGAGCCTCCTCTTCATCATCTCCGTCTGCAGTGACGGTCAACTGTTCTCCGGCATCCATACCGAGGCTCATCATACCCATGATACTCTTGGCATTTACTCTCTTACCGTCAGCCTCCATATAGATATTCGAATCGTACTGGCTGGCCACCTGAACCAGCATGGCTATAGGAGTAGCTTCCAGGCCATCCGCCAGCCTGATCTCCATGGTTCTTTTTGTCATAATATTCTCCTCTTCACACGCCCTTAAGTGAATCAGCAAATTCGCTCAGACTCCTGAGCCTGTGATTCACACCGGATTTACCTACCGGAGGATCGAGCATCTCGCCCAGTTCCTTAAGCGAGGCCTCGGGATTCGCCAGTCTGATCTCGGCTATCTCACGAAGCCTGTCCGGAAGCCCGGCTAATCCGTAATGATCCCTGATATATTCTATATCTTCACTCTGCTTGGAAGCAGCGCTGATAGTCTTGGCGATATTGGCCGTCTCGCAGTTGACGCGGCGGTTGACTGTATTACCCACTTCCTTCAGGATACGGATGTTCTCCAGATTCATGAGAGACATATGCGCTCCCATCAGGTTCAGCAGGTCCACGATAGCTTCACCTTCTTTGATGTAGACGATGTCGTGGTTCTTGCGCAGCGACTTATGCGCCGCGATCCCGTATCCCGCCAGCACTTCGCAGAGCTGATCCGCCTGTTCGGTACTTCTGCATATATATTCCAGATGATAGCCTTTGTTCGGATCACTGACCGTGCCGCATGACAGAAATGCACCTCTTAAGTAAGCGCGTCTGCAGCAGTCCTTAAGCAGAAGACGTGCATCGGTCACGTATCCGGGATCCGTACGGCCCTTATCATCCACAGGCAGTTTCAAAGCCTGCGCCACGCTATCACTGACCGAATTAATGTTAAATGTTTTTGTAAGCAAAGTAAAGCCTTTTCGGGAAGCATGTTCATTTTCTACAGGAATGTCAAATCCCGTGTTGGTTTTACTCTTTTTGCCTGCAAAATGCACAATAGAAGCAAGCTCGGCCAGTTGACAATGGCGAGCCTGTCCGGTCACATTTATGAGTTCGTCTTTTACATCTGAAGAAAATGACATGAATAGTCCTGGCGGATTACTTACCGGCCCTGGTCACATCCCGGTGAGAAAGTGTAAGCCCGTACTGTCCGCGGTTCTGCATACGTTTATACAGACATTCGGCGAGGGTGACGGATCTGTGCTTGCCGCCGGTACATCCTATCCCGACGACCAGTTTGTACTTACCCTCTTTTACATAGTTGGGGATCAGAAAATCGAGCATGTCGACAACCTTGTCCACAAACTCGCCTGCCTCCGGGAAGCTCATGACGTATTCCCGTACCTCCTCGTCGAGGCCGGTTTTGGTCTTGAGTTCGTCTATATAGAAAGGATTGGGCAGAAACCTGACATCGAATACCAGATCTGCGTCCTGAGGGACCCCGTTTTTGAATCCGAAGGACAGAATAGAAACGATCAGACTGTTGTAATCCTCATTGTCAACAAAGATCCTGTCGAGTTCCGCTTTGAGTTCCCGTGTAAGCAGATTGGACGTATCGATCACGTAATCCGCTTTGCTCAGTATCCCGGCGAGGACCTCACGTTCCTTACGGATACCGTCCTCGAGACGGTCATCCTGTGTTGTCATGGGATGATTGCGCCTGGACTCCTTGTACCGTTTTACGAGCACCTCATCGGAGGCATTCATAAAGAGTATCTCAAAATTGTGTCCGGAACTGCGCAGCTGCTCAAGCATCTCCATGGTATCGGAAAAGTTCAGTCCGGCACGTACATCCAGTCCAAGTGCCACCTTGGTATATTCGGTCGTAGCCTGGTCAAGGAGTTCCATCAGGCCGGCGATCAGTGGGATCGGAAGATTATCCACACAATAATACCCGGCATCTTCAAGCATCCTGAGAGCTGTGGCACGTCCGCCGCCGCTCATTCCGGTTACGATCACAAAACGCATATCAGAAATCCCCCAACAGAATGACTTCCCGTTCCAGATCTACATCGAAACGGTCCTTGACCCGTTCCTGAACCTGACATATCACATCATAAATATCCGCTGCGGATGCGTAACCCTGGTTGATCACGAAGCCGCAATGCTTATCGGATACTCTGGCTCCGCCTATCGAGAATCCGCGAAGTCCCGCATCCATGATCAACTTGCCTGCATAATATCCCTCGGGTCTCTTGAATGTGGACCCCGCACTGGGATATTCAAGCGGCTGCTTGGCTCTGCGCTTTTCGGCGATCTCGTTCATGCAGGCGATTATCGCATCATGATCTCCCGGCTTCAGAGCGAATGTAACTCCGGTCACGATATAAGAAGAATTCCTGATAACACTGGTCCGGTATCCGAACTCCATGGTCTCATTATCAAGTGTCATGATCTCGCCGGACTCACTCAGGATATCAACGCTCTCGGTGATCATACTCATGTCGCCGCCGAAAGCACCTGCGTTCATCACCATGGCTCCGCCTACCGAGCCCGGGATCCCCGCTGCGAACTCCATGCCGGTAAGGCTGTTATCCGCCGCTGTCCGTGCAACCATGGACAATTGGGCAGCCGCACCGCAGCTGATCCGGTCAGAGTCAACCGTTATATTGGCAAATTCTCCCGATAATCTGATGATTATGCCGTCATATCCCCTGTCGGATACCAGCAGATTGCTGCCGTTACCCAGCAGAAAGAATTTCTGCCCGGCCAGTCTCAGATACCTGACCGTGGCCATGAGCTGCTCTCTGTCATCGATCAGAAGCATAAGCCTTGCAGGGCCTCCCACTCTGAAGGTGGTATGAACATCCATGTCTTCGTTCTCAAGGATATTCTCGCGAGGCAGTATGCCCGTTAATGTCTGCAACACTTCGTCGCTCAAATGCGGCCTCCTTTAATCATGAAACGCTTCAACGTGCGTTCCCCAGTATCAGTTTGGCCGCGCCGTATATGCCGGCATCATTGCCCAGCGTCGCAAGTGCAAACCTGGTATCCTTAGATCCATGGAATACTGTTTTCTCAAAAGCGGGCCTGATGTAATCAAACAGGATCTCTCCGGCCTTACTTACACCACCGCCGATAACGAATACCTCGGGGTTAACGACTCCCGCGATTATAGCCAGGCCTTTACCCAGATACTCACCGAATTTCTCCGCAACACGGATAGCCAGTGCATCTCCCGACTTGACGGCATCAAACACCGACTTGGCACTTACTTCGGCATCCCTGAGTACTGACGGATCCGAAGAAGCTTCAAGTTCTCTGTGCGCAAGACGTACGATTCCGGTCGCCGAAGCATATTCCTCCAGACATCCGTAGTTACCGCAGCCGCAGGCCTCTGTCTCATTATCTTCTATATGTATATGGCCGATCTCACCGCCGGCACCGGTTGCACCGTTCAGCAGTCTGCCGCCGACGATTATACCGCCACCGACTCCGGTTCCGAGAGTGACTGCCACGAGATTCTCACATCCACGGCCGCCGCCTTTCCACATTTCTCCGAGAGCAGCCACGTTCGCGTCGTTTCCTCCGCATACAGGCATACCGGGCAGGAGCCTGCCCATCGTTTCGACGATGCTGAACTCATTTTTCCATCCGAGATTCACCGCTTTATGAACCACGCCCTTATCATCTACCGGACCGGGAACTCCGATTCCGACTCCTGCCACATCCTCGGCACTGAAGTCGTGCGCTACTATCTCTTTTTTGATCGAATCCGCTATATCAGGCAGGATATGCGAGCCGTCATCTTCCGTGCGCGTCGGAATCTCCCATTTGCTTATCACATCTCCGTCAACCGTGAACAGCCCCAGCTTAACTGTCGTTCCGCCGACATCCACGCCTACAACATACTTACTCATAGAGCGTTATCCTCCTCATCGTCATCATCACGTTTTCTGGCCAGATTCTCCTGAACCCTCTTATATAATTCCTGTGCAGCGTTATATCCCATCTTCTTCTGACGGTGGTTAACAGCTGCAGACTCACATATTATAGCCAGGTTACGGCCCGGGCGGATCGGGATGTTATGGCATACCACCTGTATCCCGAGATACTCAGTATATTCCTCTTCCAGCCCCAGTCTGTCGTATTCCTTGTCCTTATCCCAGTCCTCAAGTCTGATGACCAGGTCTATATTCTGTGTCTCACGTACGCAGGAGGCACCGAACAGAGCCTTAACATCGATGATCCCGATACCTCGCAGCTCTATGAAATGCTTGGTCACATCAGGCGCGGTACCTACCAAAGACGCATCGGAAACCCTGCGTATCTCAACCACATCATCGGTAACCAGTCTGTGGCCTCTCTTGATCAGTTCAAGTGCCGCCTCGGACTTGCCTATGCCGCTCTCACCCGTGATCAGTACGCCTACGCCGTATACATCTACCAATACGCCGTGAACCGAAATACACGGAGCCAGCTTTACGTTCATCCATCTGATGATCTCCGCGGAAAAGGCGGATGTCGCTTTGGGTGTGGTAAACAGCGGAACGTTGTGTCTGATTGCCGTTTCCAGGAAAAGCTGATTGGGCTTTAAGTCACGGCAGAAGATTATACAGGGTATGGGATAACTTAAGAGCTTCTCAAATATCTCTTTCTGTTCGCTTTCTTTAAGAGACTCCATATAGGAGTACTCCACATACCCTATGATCTGAAGACGTGTTGCTTCGAAATGCTCAAAATAGCCTGCCATCTGCAGTGCTATACGGTTAATGTCGGGCTGATGTATCTTGATCCCCTGGATATCCACTTCGGGAGTAAGGGAAGTAAGCTCCATCTTCTCTACGATAGCTTTGATACTGAGTGTAGCCATATAAACCTCCTGATACATATAGTTGAAGCACGTGCCTGTCCCCACAGGCACCTGTCATTCTATGATACCATATGCCAGGTTCCAATAAAAGATTACCCGGTAACGTTGCGGTTCAGATATTCGCTTATGGATTCCGCTATATTGAGCGGTATGCCAGCCTTTTCACTTATTTCCGTGGGTGCGGCATTACGCAGTGCTTCTATGGATTCATACGCTTTCATCAGGCTCTTGCGTCTGGCCGGACCTACTCCCGGGATCTCATCGAGCACGGAGTGAACCTGTGTCCTGGAACGCAGTGACCTGTGGTATTCTATCGCAAAGCGGTGAGCCTCGTCCTGTATCCTCGTCAGAAGTTTGAAGCCTTCCGAGCGGGTATCTATCGGGATCTCGATATTATTGAAATACAATCCTCTGGTACGATGATTATCGTCCTTGACCATACCTGCCACAGGTATGTCTATGTGAAGTTCCTCAAGTACGGCCAGCGCTATATTGACCTGACCGCGTCCGCCGTCCATCAGGATTATATCGGGGAATACTCCGAATCTGCCATCCTCCCCCGAATGCGTAAATCTGCGGCTTAACACTTCCTTCATGCATGCATAGTCATCGGGACCGGCCACACTCCGGATACGGAACTTCCTGTAATCGCTCCTCTTGGGCCGGCCATCCTCATATACCACCATACTGCCAACATTGGCGAATCCGCTGGTGTTGGATATGTCGTATGCCTCCATACGCCTGAGCCCCTGTATGGACAGCCAGTCTTCGATCTCCTTCACCGCACCCGTGGTACGTGCCTGTTCTCTCCGGATCCTCTCTTTGTCCCGGTCCAGGACCAGTTTTGCATTCTGTGCCGCCAGTTCAACGAATTTCTCCCTCGACCCGCGCTTCGGAGTGAGTATATATGCTCTGCTGCCCCTGACGTCACTGAGCCAGGATTCGATGAGTTCGTGCTCCTCTATCTCACACTGGAGCATGAGTTCTCTGGGTATAAAAGGCGTTCCGGCATAGAACTGCTTAACGAACTCCTGCAGGATATATCCGTCCTCCAGTTCGCTCGTATTCTCCATATAATAATGCTCTCTGCCGATGAGCCTGCCGTCACGCACAAAGAAAACCTGCACTACGGTGTCACTCTCGTCTCTGGCCATGGCGATCACATCCCTGTCCTCACCGTCGGAATCGGTGATCTTCTGCTTCTGGGTGACGCTCCTCACGCTTTCCAGCAGATCCCTTATTCCGGCCGCCTCCTCATAGTTCATCTCTTCGGATGCTTTCCGCATCCTCTCTTCGAGTGATCTGATGACCGGTTTGTAATTACCGTTTAAGAAGTCCAGCGCCCCGCTTATCCTCTCCCTGTACTCCTCCTGCGAGATATTGCCCTGACACGGTGCATCACACTGTGTTATATGATAGTTCAGGCAGGGCCTTTCGACGCCGATATCACGTGGCAGTACCCGATTGCAGTTCCTGAGCCGGTAGAGCTTGTTCAGCAGGTCTATGGTCTCCCTGACTGCCTGGGCCGATGTGAACGGTCCGTAATACTTGGACCTGTCCTTCTTCATTTCTCTGGAGAAAAGGATCCTCGGATAAGGCTCATCAACCGTAACCCGTATATACGGATAGGTCTTATCATCCTTGAGCAGTGTGTTGTATTTGGGGGAATGCTCTTTGATCAGATTATTCTCGAGTACCAGAGCCTCGAGTTCGGAATCGGTGACTATGTATTCAAAGTACGCCACCTGCTCGACCATACGGTCTATCTGCGGTCCGCGTCCCACTATCTTGCGGAAATAAGACCGTACTCTGTTATGAAGATCTACGGCCTTACCCACATAGAGTATAGTATCCCCGGCGTCATGCATGATGTAAACGCCGGGGTTATGAGGCAGTTTCTTTAATTCTTCGCTTATGTCAAAAGCCATACTTTATCGTCCGGAGAATACCCCTCCGGAAGGGATCCCGTCATTACCGGACCCGGACCCGTCATCTTCGGGATCATCCGGCTCCTCTGTTTCAGGTGCGGAATAGGTACCTGTCTCCGTATCTTCTCTGGGTTCGTATTCGATAGTCTCGGATCTGGTCACGGATATCTTGTCATCCACGACTGCCTGGAAAGACTTCTTGACCTGACCCTCTACGGTCTGGGGTTCCGGTTCTGCAGCCGGGGGGACTTCCTCTGTTTGTACAGGTTCCTGTGCGGAGGCGTTTTCCTGTGCAGAGGCGTTTTCCTGCGCACGGGCGGCTTCCTCAGCCTTCTCCCTCTCCATCTCCTCTTCGAGTTCCTCCAGATATTTCTCTATATCCGGATCGATCCCTTCAGAAGCACCTTTATTTTTTTCATTTATACGGCCGCCTTTGCTGCCGCCCTTATCTTCATCATCCCCGCCGGGTTCCGGAAGGCCCTTTGCCTTACGGTAGATCTTCATGAATTCCTTGCCGGTGATGGTTTCCTTTTTGATCAGGAATCCGGCCAGTTTATCCATCAGAGAACGGTTCTCCTTAAGAAGCTTCTTGGCCTCTTTGTAGCACTCTTTCAGGATCTTCATGACTTCATCATCTATATCCGCAGCCGTCACATCGGAACAGTTGAGAGCAAGTCTGCCGTCCAGGTATCTGCTCTCCACGGTCTCAAGACCCATCAGTCCGAATCTCTTTGACATACCATACTGGGTAACCATGGATCTGGCTATCGATGTTGCTTTCTCTATATCATTGGCAGCACCGGTAGTTACGGTATCGAATACGATCTCCTCCGCCGCACGGCCTCCCAGCAGTCCTACGAGCATATCGTGGAGTTCCGCCTTGGTATTGAGGAATTTCTCCTCTTCGGGTACCTGCATGACATATCCGAGCGCTCCCATCGTCCTCGGAACTATGGTGATCTTCTGTACGGGCTCGGAGTTCTTCTGAAGCGCAGCGATAAGTGCATGTCCGACTTCGTGATAGGATACGATCTTGCGCTCCTCGGCGCTCATGATACGGTCCTTCTTCTCCTTGCCGACAAGCACCTGCTCAACCGCATTGAACAGATCCTTCTGGCTGACCAGATTACGTCCTTCCTTAACGGCGTTGATGGCGGCTTCGTTGATCATGTTTGCCAGATCGGAACCGACAGCTCCGCTGGTAGCGAGGGCTATCTCATTCAGGTCTACGGAATCATCCATCAGGACATCCTTGGAATGAACCTGCAGTATCTCCACACGGCCCTTCAGATCGGGCTTGTCTACGATGATACGCCGGTCGAAACGTCCCGGACGCAGAAGTGCTTTGTCCAGTATCTCCGGCCTGTTGGTAGCCGCCAGGATGATAATTCCTTTTTTACCGTCGAAGCCGTCCATTTCGGACAGCAGCTGGTTAAGCGTCTGCTCCCGCTCCTCGTTTCCGCCGCCGTATTTGGAATCACGGCTACGTCCGATGGCATCTATCTCATCTATGAACACGATACAGGGGGCATTCTTTTCGGCTTCCTGGAACAGATCCCTGACACGGGATGCACCCACGCCGACATACAGTTCTATGAAATCGGATCCGGCGAGAGAGAAAAAGGGCACATGTGCTTCGCCGGCAACTGCTTTGGCCAGAAGAGTCTTACCGGTTCCGGGAGGGCCCACCAGCAATGCTCCCTTCGGCAGACGGGCACCGATCTTGGAATACTTGGCAGGATTGTGCAGGAAGTCCACGACTTCCACGAGTGACTCTTTTGCTTCGTCTTCACCTGCCACATCGGCAAAGGTCACGCCTGTGTCCTTCTGAACATATACCTTGGCATTGGACTTGCCGAATCCCATGCCCATGAACCCGCCTCCGGACTTGTTCATTCTGCGGAACAGGAGACTTAAGAGTACCCACATCAGCAGAATGGGCAGTAC
>JAEEGL010315990.1_pt1 | contig 21644 bp, 12 predicted proteins | sample 9134231 | NCBI WGS metagenome assembly JAEEGL01 (sample SAMN16246548, study PRJNA631951) | gut metagenome | biome: gut microbiome; feature: rumen; material: fiber-attached | host: Bos | place: Iran: Karaj | collected 2018-10
CATGACATGGTCGCAGCCAAAGTTCACTGAACCCAATGCACCTGTCATTCCGACATACAGTATCTTGGTGTCTTCCAACGGTACATTCAATCAAGCTTACGATGACAAAGCTGACGATAATACTGGAGCAGACTATGTACAACTGGCTGAGACATACAACACCTGTTCCGCCAATATTCCGACAGCTTCTATCAACAAAGCCTTGTTGCAACTGAACCAATGGACAGAGGAAACTCTTCCTGCAAACCAGACTGTTTCCATTCGAGTGATGGCTGATATCCGTGATGCTTCCAAGCGCATCTACTACCCTATTCTTTCTGACAACGCCATCACACTGAAGACTGTACCTTATTATATCGAACTGGTAGCAGCTGATCCTGAGGTATGGTACCTCATTGGAGGTGATATCGGTGATGGAACATGGGGCAATAACATTCCAAGCAGCTTCCCAATGCAGACTGTCAAGGATTACATTTACGATACCAATACCGGTAAGGGTGAGATTACCTGGACAGGTTATCTGGCTGGTAACGGATTCAAACTTAAGAAACTGACAACCTCTTGGGACGAGCAGTGGGGTCAAGGCGGAAGCTTTGGCAACTTCGTCATGAACGATGGTGGTTCTGGTAACATTACAGTGCCGGCAGCCGGTTACTATACAGTGACGCTGAATACAGCCAATAACACACTCTCTGTAGAGCCATATGATGGAACACCGACAGAATTTACTGGTATGGCTGTTTCTGGTAGCTTCAACAATTGGGGTGACACAGAGATGACACCTGTTCATACTTATGCTGGTGCTAAGAACCACGACTGGATGATTACCATGGATATGAAGGCCGGCGATGAGATTAAGTTCAAGCAACTCGGCAGCTGGGACTTCAACAAGGGTGGTGCATTCATCACATACTCTAAGGGATTCTATGCTTATGGTATTGACGGTGGTGCAAACATCGTGATTCCGGAAGACGGCAAATACCTGATCCTCTTCAACGACATCACGGGTTACTTCCACTTTATCAAACAGTAATACTGTTCTAAAAATAATCTAAAAGGAATCAATTATTATGATGAAAAAAATATTTTTTGGATTAGCTCTTGTAGCATCGGTGTTTGCATGCACCGATGACTACACAGACTGGGCAGATCCGCAGACCAATGCCGCTCCTGCACAGGTTAGTTTCAGTGACGGAAGTGTTTCGGCTGTCAATGTCATTAACTTTGCAGAGATCCCTGAAGATCAGAGCACTGTCAAGGTATGTAATATTACCGCACCGTCTTCCAGCGATGCTGGTTATACTACTCCCCTATATACCATCACTTTAGGTGATCAGACTTTCGATATCACGGCTGACGGAACGATATCTGCAGAAGATCTGAAGGCTTATGTGTTGAATCTCTATGGAAAGGCACCTACACAGCGCGACATACAGGCAACTGTCAGTATGTGGCTCAGCAATGGTACTACCGCTGTTAAGACAGCCACCTCTGATCCTTTCAACGTGAGTGTGATTCTTAAGGCACCATTCATCGACGAAGGCTACTATCTTGTAGGCGACATGGTAGGATGGAGTGCAGAGGGTGCAAAGCCTTTCACACACGTTGGCAGCGGCAATGTATATGATAATCCTGAATTTACAATCGTCTTCACCACGACAGCAGACAATCAGTATTGGAAGATTATCCCACAGGGAAATTATAACGGTGATTTCTGGTATGAGGGTGAAACCGGTGTAGTAGGCACAGCTGTTGACGGTGATACCAGTATGGGTGGCAGTTTGGTAACAAGCAGTCCAAAGGCTGGAAAGATTGAGAAAGCAGGTATCTATAAGATGACCATCAATATGATGGAGTACACCTATTCTATAGAGAAGCTTAATTTCGCTCCATTCATCTATTTCATCGGATCTACCGATGGTTGGACAAAGTCTGTACAGAAGCTTGAAACAACTACCTTCGATGGCGTTTACACTGGTTATCTCTATTGCGCCGACCCGAACGGATGGGGTAACGCATTCAAGTTCCAGCGTAATCCGGGTTCATGGGATAACGAGATCAACAGTGGTACATTCTCTGGTGGTATATCAGGTGACTTCGCTGATGGTGGCGGAAATATCAACGTCACAGCAGGAGAAGGTGTTTACTATGTAGTAGCCGACCTTGCCGCCGGTACACTGACAGGAACACGTATTAATAACATGAATCTTGTGGGCGACTTTAACGGATGGAATGCCGGTGATGATGCGCAACAGATGACATGGGATGCAGAGAACTACTGCTATGTCATTACGAATGCCGGAGTGAACAGCAACGGTTGGAAGTTCACTGCCAACAACGACTGGGGCATTAACCTCGGTGGTAACGACAGTGTAGAGCCTTCAATGGTAATTAACGACCTTGTAGGTGGTGGTAAGAACCTTGGTGCTGTAGGAAAGACCATCAAGCTCTATCCTACACGTATAACATCTGATAAGATTTATTGTACAGTAGAGTAATCTAAAACAAATAAGGTACGATTATGAAAAAGTTTCTAAATATAGCACTTGTTGTGGCACTCCTCTGCGGAGTGACCACAGCAAAGGCACAGAATGACGATAACGACTATCGCTATCCGCATAACTTCTTCTCAATACAGGGAGGTGCGCAGGCTACACTGACCCACTACCCTATCGGTAAACTGATTACCCCGCAGGTAGCACTTTCTTACGGACGATTCTTCAACTCAAAGGTAGGTGCCCGTCTGCACGTGCAGGGATGGAAGATCAACGGTGGTTTCTTGGCAGAGCGTTTCGACGGACTGAGCAACGATGCGAAGTATGGTTTCAATAACATCACGGGCGATCTCGACCTGTTGATGAACATGTCGAACATCCTCTATCCTAACCGTACGAGCCAAGCTTTTGACTGGTTGCTCATCGCTGGTTTCGGTGTAAACTATGCCTGGGATTTCGATGAATTCAATGATATTACCAATAGCATGAAATACTATGTCGGTCCGGAGCCATGCGGCACAAAGCATAGCACATTCAACGGTCGCTTAGGTACGATGTTCCAGTATAATTTCTCCGACCATGTTGGTGTGAACCTCGAACTTGATGCAAACTACAAGAACGATGAGTTCAACCTCAAGCGCAACTGGGATCCCGACTGGCAGGTACAGGCATTGGTTGGTCTTACTTTCCGTTTCGGTATGAAGAAGAAGCCGGTTCCTGTTCCAGAGCCTGTTGTCTATGAGGAGCCAGCTCCAGCACCGAAGCCAGAGCCTAAGCCTATCGTTAAGCCGGAGCCCAAACCGGAGCCCAAGCCTATCGTAAAGGAAGAACCTCTGCATGAGGTATTCTACTATAACATCCGTCTCTCTGACCCCGATCCGGACAAGATCTTGAATAGGATCGTAGCATGGCACAGTAAATATCCCCATAAGACGATCTCCATCAGCGGATATGCCGACAGAGGTACTGGTAATCCTAAGATCAATGTTGGCTACGCCAAGGCACGTGCTGAGAAGGTGGCTAACGCACTCTACAACAAGGGTGTTGCCCGTGAGGTGATGGTTGTTAACTCTTATGGTGATACCGTTCAGCCATTCGAAGAGAATGACCGCAACCGTTGTGTCATCGTAGTGGGTGAATAAATAGATTGATACATACCAACGGGCGGACAATTCAGTTCGCCCGTTTTCACTTCTCTGTTAGGTAATACAAAGCTACCTTCGAAAATTGTTTTTGATAACAAGAAGAATAAAGACATGAAGAAAAATCTCTACTCATTATTACTACTGCTCGTCTTCTTATTCCTCGGCGACACACCCGTACGTGCTCAGGGTTGGCCCGCCAACTATAACGGTGTGATGCTGCAGGCTTTCTATTGGGATTCTTTTAATGCCACTCAATGGACTACACTGGAGAAGCAAGCTGACGAACTGTCGAAGTATTTCTCCTTGATATGGATTCCTCAGAGTGGAAACTGCGGAGGAACATCCATGGGCTATGATGATCAATATTGGTTCCCTGGAGGTAACGGCTACACCAGTTCATTCGGCAATGAGGCTCAATTACGTTCTATGATCAAAACATTCAAGAACAAAGGTATGGGTACCATTGCGGATGTGGTGATCAATCACCGTAAGAGTAACAATGGATGGTTCGGTTTCCCATCAGAAACCTACAACGGAGTTACCTACACCATGAACTCTAAGGATGTCTGTTCAGATGACGATGGTGGCAAGGCACAGACAGAAGCCAATCGTCTGGGAGTTACCCTTGGTAACAAAGACACCGGTGAAGGATGGGATGGTATGCGTGACCTCGACCATACCAGCACGAATGTGCAAAACACGGTGAAAGCATATCTGAAGATGCTCATTGATGAATTCGGTTATACCGGTTTCCGCTACGATATGGTAAAAGGCTATTCAGCAACTTATACAGGGATGTATAACAACTATGCAAAGCCTTCTTTCTCCGTAGGCGAATGCTGGGATGGTACCGGAACAATACGCAATTGGATTGATGGCACCAAGATAAATGGTACACCTACATCAGCAGCTTTCGATTTCCAGTTCCGTTATACGGTGCGCAATGCGATAAACACTGGCAACTGGAGTAGACTTGGAAATCAGAACGACAATAATTGGCCGTTAGTTAGCAACAATTACGAGCATGGTAACTATTTCCAGTATGCTGTAACATTCGTGGAGAATCACGATGTCCAAGATAGAGGTACAACAAATAATTATACTCCAGACCCCATCAAGAAGGATACGCTTGCTGCCAATGCCTACCTCCTTGCCATGCCGGGAACACCCTGTGTATTCCTCACCCACTGGATGGCGTATAAGCAGGAGATAAAAGCAATGATCGATGCCCGTAAAGCTGCAGGTATAACCAATACGAGCAGCTATACTAACATGCGTAGTAGTTACGGATTGTACGCCAATCTCATCAAAGTAAATGATAAGGATCGAATGATAGTAACAGTTGGTAGTGACCTGTCAGGATATGCTCCATCCAACGTAGACTGGACTAAAGTACTTGAAGGATATCACTATGCCTACTATCTGAACAACTCTCTCGAGACAGCGTGGGCAGATAAGGCATCAGGAGAGTATAGCAATCCATTCAGCGTGAAACTTACAGCCGTCTCTGCAACAAGTGGAGCACAACTGGTTTACACGCTCGATGGCAACAATCCGACAGCCGGCAGTACAAAGGCAAACAGCGGTACGAGCATCACTATTAACGAGGCATGTACCCTGAAGGTCGGCCTTCTGAAGAATGGAACAGTAACCAGCATCATTACCCGGGAATATTCCTTCAAAGCACCGTATGAGCCGAAAACCATCACTGTGTATTGTAATGTGGATAAAGTAAACTGGAGTACTGTCAATTACTGGACATGGGGTGGCGATGGTACACACGCTCCTACGAACAGTTCATGGCCGGGTGATAAGGTCACTGCAACGAAATCCGTCAACGGCAAGACATGGTATTATAAATCATTCACTCTCAATAGTGAGAACGATTGTGTCAACTTCGTGTTCAGCACTGGCTCTGGCAGTCCGCAGACCGTTAATGTTGAAAACATCATGAGCGACAGCTACTTCGAGATATCAACAGTAAAGGATGGAAACAACCACAAGGTGAACGATGTCACCAATACTGTTACGGGCATCCGTGAGATTTCCGCTCCTACCTATAATAATAAGGTGTACACCATCGACGGTAGGGTGATCCGTGATCAGTACGACCTGAACGGTCTGCCGCACGGCATCTATATCTACAAAGGAAAGAAGATTGTGAAATAATATCCTTCTACCAATTGATAATAATATCCGAGACGAAGGGTCTCGGATATTATTGTATTATTCTGGAAATAATATTGGTAATGATATATCAGCTAACCAGGAGCACTGAAAGTGCGATAGAACATAGGCAGGGGTGAAGCGAAGCGTGAACCCCTGCAAAAAGGGTCGTTATTTATAAATGCCGAAGGTATGACAGAATCTAAAGTAAAAACGACTTGATTTACTTGTACAAACATCATTAAAATCCGTTGCAATCTTTGTTTTTCCCTCAAAAAGTATTAACTTTGCACATCAACAAACATCATCATCATGAAAAGAAAGCTTATCACACTGATCACTATAACCATATTCACCTTACAGTTGCAGGCACAGAAATACGTAGGCGGCGATATCTCCATGTTACCGAAATATGAAGAGGCAGGTGTCGTATATAAAGACAAAAACGGTGCCACCGTTTCTGATCCGCTCGCTTTCTTCAAGCAAGAAGGATGGAATGCCATGCGTGTAAGGCTCTTCGTAGATCCATCAAAAGATGCTGACAAAGCAGTATGTCAGGATATTGACTATGTAAAGAAACTCGGTAAACGCATCAAAGACGCAGGACTTCAGTTCATGCTCGACTTTCATTACAGTGATACATGGGCAGACCCCGCCAAGCAATGGACACCGGATGCTTGGAAATCGCTCTCAGATGAGGAATTGAAACAGAAGATATACAACTATACCAAAGAGTCACTTCAGGCGTTGAAGGATTACGGTGCTACGCCTGATATGATACAGACGGGAAATGAAATCAGTTATGGTATGCTCTGGGGCGTTGAGGGGAGTAGTAACTTGAAAAAATGCTATACCAACAACACGGCTAATTGGGATCGATTCACATCCCTGCTGAAAGAAGCAGGAAAAGCTTGTCGTGAAGTATGCCCTCAAGCGAAAATCATCATCCATACAGAACGTGCTGCTCAGCCATCTGTCCTCACTGCCTTCTATGATAAAATGACAACTGCATCCATTGACTACGATATTATAGGACTAAGCTATTATCCTGCCTATCATAAAGATCTAGCCACCTTGGAAACTGCGCTAAATAAAATTGAAGAAAAGCAGTATGGCAAAGACATTATGATTGTAGAAACAGGCTATAGCTATGCCTGGGCACTGAAAGGTACTGAACATGATTACACAAAGACCTATCCTTATACAGAAGAAGGGCAACGTCAATTCACTGCCGATCTTATTACCTTGCTGAACAAACATACCTCCGTGAAAGGACTGTTCTGGTGGTGGCCCGAGGATAACGGGAATAAGACTGTAACCGCAGAATGGTGGAATGCTGCTTTATACAACCATAATACAGGGCAACCATACTCTGCATTCTATGAACTGAAGAACTTTATCAACAGCACCAGCATTGAATCCGTATTCCAAAAGCCACAGCTCAACGATGCCTGGTACTCGTTAGACGGCAGACAACTGCCAGACCAACCTACCAATAACGGCATCTACATTCATAACGGCAAGAAAATCATCTTTTAGGTTACTCTTCCGTAATCTTCTGCGGCCCGCGCACCTTATCACCACGTTTCAGACCTTTCTTCACCTCGATGTGAATACCGTCGCTGATACCCGTCTCAACCTTCTTACGGACATACGACGGTTTTTCACCGGTGCCCTCATTCACAAAGACATACGTATCGTCACCGTCGAAGACCAAGGCACTCTCCGGAATCATCATGGCATCACTGACACTCGACAGCACGATACGGGCGTTGGCACTGTAGCCCGAACGGATCTTACTGCTGGCAGGAACCTTCACGGCAGCCTTGATCTCAAACTCATTGGCTCCGTTGTTCTCAATCGCTTTCGGGGAGATATACTCCAAGGAAGCCTCAAAGGAGAGATCCTGTAAGGCACCGATCGTAATGGTCATCGGCATACCCGTAACGATCTGCCCCACCTCCGTCTCATCGATGTTACCACGGAAGATCAAGTCTTTCATGTCGGCAACACTCGCAATGGTCGTACCATCATTAAAAGTATTACTATTGATAACTGAGTTTCCCACCTTCACAGGAATATCCAGGATCACACCACTGATGGTACTACGCACCAACGTACTGCTGGCCTTCGCATTACTGCGGGATACACCGTCACGCACCACCTCCAAAGCATCAGTAGCGGCATTCTTCTCTTCTTTAGCCTGCCGCCACACCTGCGCAATCTTATCATATTCATCGGCACTGACAAGTCCTTTGTCAAAGAGCACTTTCTCACGCTCATAGTCAGTCTGTGCCTGCTGCAGATTGACCGTCGCCAGTCGTACCCTACTCTCGGCGCTACTCAACTGTGCCATATCCGGAATTACCTTGACCTTGGCAATCACCTCACCGGCAGTGACGATATCACCGGCCTCTTTCATGATCTGGGTGATAATACCACTGATCTGCGGCTTCACATTCACCTCATCACGCGGTTCAATCTTTCCCGTCACCACCGTCGTCTTACTGATATCACCCACCGTTACCTCAAACTCATCGTACACCACCTCTTTCGGTAATGAACGAAGATAGAGAAACACGAAGGTTCCTATGAACACAGCCAATATCAACAATGGCACTACAACTTTCAGAATCTTTTTCATATATTACACTCTAAACTATAAACTATGAACTATGAACTATGAACTATTATTCACTCTTCCCTCATGGCATCCACCGGTTTGATGGCCATCGCCCGCAGCGCAGGAGCCAGTCCCGCCAAGACACCTAATATACTCAGTAAGACAAGTGCTCCTATAGCCGTCCAGAAACGTACCTGATAGTGAGCCCCCACCACCCCATCGGTGGTATCACCCATCTCCAACATCTCCAAGATAAAGACGGCAAAGAGGATGCCGGCCAATCCGGACACCGCCGTAAGTACCACACTCTCTGTCACGATCTGTGAGAGGATCATCCGTGGGGTCGCACCAATAGCACGACGGATACCGATCTCCGTTGTACGCTCCTTTACCGTCACCATCATGATATTACTCACGCCTATGGCTCCAGCTAAGAGCGTGCCGATACCCACCAAGAGTATCAGCAGGTTTACGCCATGGAAGAGATTATCCACCAGACTGAACATCACCTGTGTATTGAAGATCATCACACTCTGTTCATCGGTAGGGTCCACCTGATGGGCACGGGCAATCACCGAACGCATCTTCTCTGTGATACTCTTCATCGAGATACCCGGCTGCACCGTCACGCAGATCATACTCACACGGTCACCGTAGTTGTATGTCTGCTGCATCATCGTCAGAGGGATATATACCGACTCCTCACTACTGCCGTTGATACTGATATTCCCGGAACTGTAGTCAACACCCACCACCTTATAATAGATATTATCTATCGCGATCTGCTCACCACAGGGATCACCCCCATTGGGGAACAGCGTCTTATAGATCTTCTTTCCGATGATACACACCTTACGGTGATCACGGATATCCATATCATTGAGATAACGGCCATATAAGATCTTCGGACTCTCCACCTCCTGATAGTCTGGTGACAATCCTTTCAACACACAGGTGATACTCTTGTCCTCGTGCAAAGCGGTGATGCCCCATTTGCTTACCACCGGTGAGACCGTCATCAACTCAGGGACCTGTTGCCGCAGACGCTCCACATCAGTATAGACCATATTCCAACTGCGGCCCTTGCGGAAACCGGCATAAGGCTTTGTCGTGGACTGCGACCAGATAATAGCTGCATTGGTGGCAAACCCCTCAAAGTTGGATTTCAACTTCTCCCGCAGTCCATTACCGCCACCTATCAACGCCACGAGCATGAAGATACCCCAGAACACACCGAAGCCCGTCAGGAGCGACCGGCTCTTGTTCCTCGTCAACGTATGTACGATCTCATGATAACTGTCTATATCTATCCTCACAGCCTAAGCTCTAAACTCTAAACCCTAAACTATTTTTCACTCTGCTCTCAACGCCTCGATAGGTCGTACCTGCGCGGCCTTCCGTGCAGGGACCAATCCCGCTATCATCCCCGCAAGGATCATCACGATCGTGGCTGCCACACACACCTGGAAACTGACGGTCGGATCGAGGAACACAGAGATATGCTCCCCCTCTCCCAAGTCAATCTGCTCACTGCCGATGGTGACATCCATCAGGTGATTGGCAAAAATCCCCATCAACATCCCTATATATCCGAAGAACGTGGTGATGATAATACTCTCAGCGATAATGAGCCGCAGCAACGATCCGGGAGTAGCACCGATCGCTTTCCGGATACCGAACTCATGGGTTCGCTCTTTCACGGTAATCAACATGATATTACTCACGCCCACCACCCCACTGAGCAAGGTGAAGAGTCCGATGATCCACAGGGCTATTCGTATGATGCTCATTCCCGTATTCATCTGCAGCGCCTGTGTAAAACGGTTCCATATCCAAAAAGTACTCTCATCATCGGAAGCAGCACGATGCTGCTTGTTCAACCGTCCACGGTAATTCTTCTCAAAGTCTGTATTCTCAGCCATTGTATTAAGACCGGAGAAGGAGAAATAAATCTCATCCACCTTATCACCTTTATTATAGATAGAGCGTATGGTGGTGGCTGCCGTATAGGCATCGTCGGCCATGCCACTGCGGTCGGCCTTATAGACACCGACTACTTTAAAAGCCATCTCACCCACCTTCACATACTGTCCAAGCAGTCGTACATAACCCTTCGGCATCAACTCCTTGGCATAGGTATCACTGAGGATGAGCACCTTGCGTTTCTCCTGCATGTCAATATTATTGACGAAACGCCCGCAGAGCATGGTCTTCCGGTTGATCGTGATCTCCTCCGGATAGACACCCCGCAGAGATACCTGTACATACTCACTGCCCAGACTCACCTGGACACCACGTTGACGTACCACAGCACCTGCAGCCGTGACGTTCTGACTGAAGTCGTGCGCCGTAGTATGCAGATCCTTGTTGTCCAACTGTATGCTGCGTCCTTTGCGCAAACCCTCGTAAGCCTTGCTGGTGATACCACCATATACGGTCATCGAATGATCCATAAACCGTCCGGTAGAGTCCTCCAAGGCATGGATCAGTCCGTTACCGGCACCCAACAGAAAGATCAGCATGAAGATTCCCCATGCAACAGCAAAGCCCGTCAGTGCCGTACGCAACTTGTTACGTCTCGCGGTGGCAAATATCTCTGTAAGGATATCCGGCATTATTTCATGACTCCCTCCATTCCGAAAGGCGATGACTGATGCTGAGTATTCTCACGGATCTCACCGATCAGTCCGTCTTTAATATGTATAATCTTATTGGTCTCGTTGGCGACACCACTCTCATGGGTAACCACAACAATCGTTATCTTCTCTTTCTCATTCAACTGCTTCAGCAGACGCATCACCTCCACACTCGTCTGTGAGTCGAGGGCACCCGTGGGTTCATCTGCTAAGATAATCCTGGGTTGGGTAATCAGCGCCCTGGCTATCGCCACACGTTGTTTCTGACCACCCGACAACTCATTGGGATAGTGATGCGACCAGTCGGCCAATCCCAACCGATCCAGATAATCCATAGCCAACTGATGACGTTTACGACGGGAAACGCCCTGATAGAACAGGGGCAGTTCTACATTCTCCACAGCTGTCTTGAAACCAATGAGGTTAAAACTCTGGAAGATAAAACCGATCATGTGGTTACGGTAGTAAGCTGCCTGTGTTTCCGACAAGTCCTTGATCAGGGTATCTGCAAGGGTGTAGGTACCACTGTCATAGTTGTCAAGTATCCCCAGGATATTCAACAGCGTGGATTTGCCTGAGCCCGAAGCACCCATGATACTGACGAACTCTCCTTCGTCAATATCGAGGTTGATGCCCTTCAGCACATGCAATGGCTGTGCCCCGAAATAGGTCTTATGGATATTCTCCAGATGAATCACAGTTGATAATTTATAATTAATAATTAATAGTTAATAATTGATAATTGATCTAACAGATACAATAACTTTTTGTTAAAGGGACAGGACTGCGAAGCAGCCTGTCCCTTATTATTCACGCTTCACTCTACACTCTTCACTTTTTTGTCGTGCACTCATTCACCAGATAGACGATGCTCATATAGGGGATATCCGTATTCGTCTGCAGACCGATCTCACAGGTACGGCTGTTAGAATAACCCACTTCGATATGATGCTCCTCAATCTGTGGCTTCAGTTTACGCAATGCATACTTGTTCATCTCCGGATAGGTGAATCCACGGTCACCGGCAAAACCGCAACAGCCTACGCCTTCCGGCAGATAGACATTGTTGGAACAGAGCTTAGCCAACGCTATCAACTGGTCGGAAACGCCCATCTCACGGGTAGAACAGGTAAGATGCAATGCCACATGACGGTCGATGGGATGGAATGCCAGACGGTCTTTCAGGAAGGTCATGATAAACTCTGCCGGCTCATAGAGCTTCATGCGTGTGATCACTTTCTTCATACGATGCAGACATGGGCTCTGGTCGCACAGCACCGGATAGCGTCCTTGCTCACTGGCTTCCCATAAGGCTTTCTCCAGCTCTGCACTCTTCCTGTCGGCGATATCGAGCATTCCCTTGCTCTCCCAGATCTGTCCACAACACATCTTGTTCATATCCTTGGGGAAGATCACCTCATAACCGGCCTTGTTCATCAACTGGCAGACCTCGTCCACAAGACTGTTCTTCACAGGTGCTCCCTTAGCCAATCCCATGGTCTGGTTGATACAACTGGGGAAGTACACCACCTTCAGGTCTTCTTTCTCAGCCTTGCCGATATGTGCACCCGGCTTGGGCTGCTTCACCTTCTTCGGCATAGCGGTGGTCCACAACGGCAATCCCATCTTGTTCATGCCTCGACAGATACCACTCATCAGCGATGATCCCAATACGGTATGTCCCAGGTTTGCAACATCCAGTACAAGCCGCAGACTCGATTTGATGCCTGCCATATGGTTAGCGGCATATTCTCCTACCTTATAACCGGTCTTGTTCTCGAGCATGTTCATCTGACGTATCAGGTGGGTGAGCTCACCGGTATTGATCTTCATCGGACAGGAAGTGGAGCACAGTCCGTCGGTAGCACAGGTCTGATCACCGTAATAGGCATATTGTTTCTTCAACGTGGCAAGACGCTCAGGATCACGCCCGCTGTCTGTCAGGTCACGGATCTCTCTCTGTACAGCGATACGCATACGGGAAGAGAGAGTCAGTCCGCATGACATACAGTTCACCTCACAGAAGCCGCACTCAATACATTTGTTGGCACGTTTCACAGCCTCAACGGTTTCTTTCGTGGTGGAGACATCACCAGCCAGATAATGTCCTCCGTCTGGAATACGGTCGAAGTCATAATCCAATACCGGCAGCGGCTTCAGGCACTTGATGAAGCACTCCGGCTCATCATTGAAGATAACACCCTGGTTCAGCAAGCCCTTCGGGTCGAAGATAGCCTTCAGCTCCTTCATCACCTCATAGGCTTTATCCTGCCATTCGTATTTCACGAACGGAGCCATGTTGCGTCCGGTACCATGCTCTGCCTTCAAAGAACCATCGTATTCCTCTACAACCAGACGGGCCACATCACGCATCATCTCTTCATAACGCTTCACCTCAGACTCACTCTTGAAACTCTGGTTGAGGATAAAGTGATAGTTACCCTCGAAGGCATGACCGTAGATACAGGCATCATCATAACCATGGTCGGCAATCATCTTCTGTAGTTTGACGGTTGCCTCGGGGAGGTCGTTGATATGGAAGGCCACATCCTCGATCAGACAGGAGGTGCCGACAGGACGGGTACCACCCACCGATGGGAAGATACCGGAACGGATAGCCCAGTACTTACCGTAGATCTTCGGATCCTCCGTGAACTCTGCCGGGATATACAGACGGAACTGCGACAGACATTTCTTCACCGTCTCCATCTTCTCTATCAACTGCTCATGGGTCACCGCCTTCGTCTCCGTGAGGATAGCGGTAAGGTTATGGTAGTCACCGGGCTCCACACCGGGGATCTTGCCGGCATCCACGTCTTTCTGGTATTGCAGATAGACGGGGTCATCAACAGAACTGAGTGACTTATAGTCGAGCATCTCAGCACTCTTCACCACCAGGTTCTCCGCACTCATCTTCAGGTCTTCATCTCCCGACTTCAGTTTCTTCATGGCCACCACAGCCTCACAACTCTCCTTCATCGTCTGGAAATAAACCATGGCAGATGCCTTGTAAGGATAGTCGTAAAGAGTCTTCATGGTTACCTCTGAGAGGAATGCCAAGGTACCCTCAGAACCGACCATACAGTGGGCCATGATATCGAAAGGATCATCATAGGCGAGCAACGGACGGATATTCAGACCCGTCACATTCTTAATACTGTATTTCTTGCTGATTCGGTCGGCCAACTCCTTGTCTGCCCTTACCCGGTCACGCAGTTCCTCAATCTTACGGATGAAGTCGGGATGCGACTGGCGGAAAGCCTCTTTGCTCTTCTCATCTGCCGTATCCACCACCGTACCGTCGGTCAGGATAATACGGGCACTGATCAGCATACGGTCACTGTTGGCATGCACACCACAGTTCATACCCGAAGCATTGTTGCAGACGATACCACCCACCATGGCACTGCCGATAGAAGCGGGATCGGGCGGGAATACTCTTCCGTAAGGTTTCAGGATCTCATTCACCCGTGATCCGACGATACCCGGTTGCATACGGATACTGTCCTGGTTGGGGCCTATCTCATATTTCTCCCAGTGCTTACCAGCCACGATAAGGATAGAGTCGCTCACGCTCTGTCCCGACAGTGAGGTACCGGCAGCACGGAAAGTGAAAGGCAAATCATATTTGTTACATGCCTTGACAATGGCCGACACCTGTTCTTCGCTATCACTACGGATAACGATCTTCGGTATCTGACGGTAGAAACTGGCATCGGTACCCCAGCCCAGCGTCCGTAACTCGTCGGTATAGATGTTTTCTTTCTTTACGAAAGACTTGATCTCTGCCAAAAACTCGTCATACCTTAGCATGCGTTCGGCGTTGTTGTTTCCTGTTGTTTCCATGGTTACGTGTATTTAATAATAAGTTGATAATCGTTATTTTTTTAAGATAATAAATTCAAATATGCAAATATAATATTTATTTTGCATATATCCTAAAATATCCCGAAAAGTTTTGAATTATTACCTAAACGAAGGTCTCAACAGACTCCTTCTCCCTGTAAAAACAGAGAGAAGGAGGAAAAATCATTTAACCACATCCATACAGTCTATCCTGCAACGCATACGCCGATGGGTATAGAAATCAACACGTACCTGATCACCGGGCTTCAGATAGACAGCCTCAGGCAACTGATGGGTCTTCAACCCTTCTGTACGCTCACCACGCCAAGAGTCAACAAGCTCATCATTCACCGACAAACCCATCCAAGCCTGACCGGAAGCCTCATCATAGAAAGTAACACTGATGCGATAGCTGCCTTCCTTACCCTGCCAGATACCCGACATCGCTCCCGGACCTACCTCACCGACAGTAACGGTATCATTACTTGCCTTATATCCCTTGAAACGGGTATTACCGTCATTCCGCTCCAGATAGGCATAAGCACTGCGGGCAAGATGCTCCATCTCCGTACGACCCTCACGGATATAACAGGCCGGCGACTCAAAGCACCATACATCTCCCTTCACGACAGTTCCATTGGGCTTCACCGCATCCACACGCCAGAAATATTTCTGTCCGTACAGCAAGGTTCCGGGATTGAACGTTGTCTGTTCGGTTGTACCGACCATCGCGTTCTCAAGACCTTTCTCTGTAGTGGCAAGATAAACCTGATAACGCGTTACTGATGCAGCGGGACTCCATGAAAGATTCATCGGGAGAGTCTTTGACTGCGGATTAACGGCTATACGCAACTTTGCCGACCGCTCGCCATTGGCAGGATAAGGTTTTGCCGCCTTCTCTGCCGCTGTGGTAAAACGATAGATGGGAGAGACACGACTGCCCTTCTTCGTGTATGCCTTCACATACCAATAATAGGTGGTAGCAGGGGCAAGTGTCACCTTATCTATCTTTGTCAGTCTCAACTTATTCGGATCAGTACCCATAAACACCTCAGCCTTGGTCATGCCCTCAACGCTGCTGAACTGCGGTTTTACATGGCATTGTACATCCGTAGCTCCGTTGCCCGGCCAGAGGATTGGCTCATACTCCAATCCCTCAACGGGGCCTACCTGGTTGGGATAAAGCCCGGCAACCTCCTTTGGCGATGTCAGTGCAAAATCATAGTCATACCATGTCTCCGGACGGAAGTTCGCACCGGTGGGCTGATATTTGAACATCGGGGATAAGGCTCCGCCGAAATAACTGTTCCTGTCAATAATAAATCCGCAGGAAGCCTCATCGACACTATGGGCATAGAGGTTCTCAAAAGGATGATTCACGGTCTTGTCAAAATAATTCTGCTCCGACACCACCTGTGCCTGAGTGTGCACACCGATGGCATAGCTGCCGATGGTCTGGTAGTAATTACTGAACACGTGTCCTAAGCCATAACCGATACGTGGGTTACGCTGATCGGTACGCATAAAGGCATTGTGATGATAGGTGGCACGGTTCTTCCCGTTATCATCATAGTGCATCGTACCGGAATTCAAAAGACAGGCTTTATGATGGTCGTGGATATAACAATAGCTCACGGTGAGATAACTCGACCCGACAGTGAGGTCAACCAGTCCGTCCCAGTCTTCTTTCACAGGCTCATCTTCACTGTACACATCACAGTGATCCACCCAGATATGATGGGAGCTCCTGGCGGCGATGCCATCGGGATCAGCATGATGGATAATCAGGTTACGGATGATGATATTCTCTTTTCCCTTGATATCCAGTCCGATACCAGCCAACTCGGCACCTTTCACACCAACGATGGTCTTGTTGCTCCCCACCTCAATGATGTCTTTCTTCCGGTTGAGCCCATTACCTTCCATACGTCCCTCCACTATAATAATATAAGGTGCAGGGTCAGCGGCATAACGAGCCAGATCCTCACGGGTATTGACACGCACGATCTTACCGCCCATACCACCGGTAATACCGTTAATACCTTCGTTGACATTCACGAAACCCACAGGTCCATACTGAGCCATCACCGTTCCTGTAACAAACAACAGGAACGACACCATCAATAATACAAGCTTTCTCATCTTCTTTACATTAACTGTCTATACCTTTGACTCCCAACCCCGCCAAATGTAATAATAATTGATGTGAAAGAAATTAAAAAGAGAAGATTGCATTATATTCTTCTCTCTGTTTCGGCAGAGAGAAGAACCAAGAGAGACCATGTTGCACGCTCCGGGCTAGATAAAATGTCGGTTCTTCACACTGTGCTGCGGGACTCGCTTCGCTCAAACAAGTCCTCGCACCGCCTACGGCGACGTGTTCATTCACCGCATTTTATAGCTATCCCTCTCGCTATCGCAACCAATTTAGTTTAGGGATTAGGGTCTAGAGTTTAGGGTTTAGATTAAGCAGGCTGTAAGCCTGCATAAAATAAGATCCACGCCCGCATAAGGGTGTGGTACCTTTATGTAAGAGCGACGAGAAGGAGCGGTTACATCCCTCTCCTGGAGAGGAGAGGGCGTGGGAGAGGTCGAGTCCCCTCATTAGGCAAGGAGGGGTTGGGGAGGTTGTGAAAAAAACTCTTTTTGGTTGCTTTTTCTCTGGCGGCACAGAGAAAAAGAACAAAACTGTACGTTCTTTTTACCATACTAATCTCTTAATAACTGTAAAATATTATGATTAGTCTTAATACTTAATGAATCTTCGTATTAAATTGTAAAGCATTCTGCTCTAAACTTTCTAAAAAAGCCTCCCCTTATTCATATGTTTAAGGAAACATTTTCCTAAAGGGGCGTAAAAAAGGAATAAAAACCAAGGTGTATATATAGTTTTTAATCAAGCACGAAGAGTTAAATATCTATAAAAAAAGGATGGTTTAGCCACTGAGGGCCGGAGATGATCCCACTCGTTCCACAAGAGATAAGGCCACGGAGATAAGACGAACGTCCCGCCCCTTGCCTAAGGGGAAAGTTACGAGTAAGCGAGTGCAGAGTTAAGTTTACTTAAGCTATGCCGAGCGAGAGTAATTTCGATGTGAAACATCAAAGGGATGGGGGCGGGGTTAGAACCCTTCTCAAACACTTTTTAAAATCAAAACGTTTTAACGACAATAATAATATTAACAAATAAAACAAATGAAAATGAAAAAAGCAAAACTTTTTATGATGCTCGCCCTCTTAGTGATGGGAGTGAGCAATGTGATGGGTGCCACGAAGGACTTCTATGTAAACTACGAGAGGGATTTCCTTACAGGTACAGGTTACAATATTGCTTCCTCTACAGGGTACTACACAATTCAAAAATTTAGTGCACTCACGACTCAGGGCCTTGACCAAATAGGTGACAGAATGATTCGTGTAACATATAATGGTAATACTGCTCCTTCTGCTGCCACTATTGCACAGTACATTACGGCTATAGGCAAAACAGGATATACCACGAGGGTTGTAGGTATTGATAACACTATTTATATCTGTTATATCTGGAATGAAGCTTTCAATCGGGCATATCGGGAATCTGGTAAAGATGGTTATACAATAGAGTTAAAAAATAGTGTAATCACATCTCATGAGTGGACACCAACGGGTACGGGTAGTCACCTAACATATTCCGATTTATATGTTAAGACTGATTCTAGACAGGTGAAGAATGTAATTAAGTTAGGTGATGACGAATGTGCAGTTAGACTGAATACTTATACTGATAGTGAGGTGACAATCCCACTTGTGGATCCAACTAAAGGATACGATGTAGTGGCTATCCAATCACTTGGCATGTGTGAAGAGGAACCCCACGAATTACCTATCGTAAATTGTGAGAAATATAATGATGATATACCCGACTGGCAATGGGAATATTATGGACATTATTCATCTGAATATGGCTGCTACATAATAGAAGGAACTCAGACAAATAGTCACAGCAACAGTAATCTTACAAAAGTAACATTTGAGAAAAATGCCACAACTGGCCAATCAAATATAGAGTCTATTGCTGACTATGCATTCCAAAGTTGTAAAGTTCTAACAACAATAGAAATCCCACAATCGATTAAATATTTAGGTGAGGCTTCTTTCTCTCAGTGTGTAGGTCTGACGGATGGGTTTACTTTCCAAAGGACAAGCGGTGCTTCCTTCACTACGAATTTTAAGGTTATCAGAAACTACACTTTCTGGAATTGTCGGAATATGACGGATTTGGAATTACCAGACGGTATCATCGTTATTCAAGGTCAGCAGTCTGGTTCATCCATGCAGTATATGACGAGTCTTACTAACCTCCGTCTTCCCAACACCTTGTTAGCTATTGGTCCACACTTCCTGTGTGACGCAAGTAGTCTTACAAGTGTTACCATCCCTGCTTCCGTAAAATATATTGACGGTGCTTGTTTCCATGGTTGTGAGAGTTTACAAGAAGTTTATCTGTTAGGCCCTGCCTCTGCCCTGCAAGGAGTATATGACGGCTCTGATACTTTTGGAGCGAATAGAACAATGTGTAAGGATCATGTGAGCCAATGTGTCTTTATCACCACGCAGGAAAACATTGAAGGTTATGCTACAGACGCTAACGGTGTTTGGCAATTGATAGGAGACAATAAGGATGGAAATTGTTCAGCTACTCTTTATGCCGTAGCTGTAGATGACAAAGGCCAGGCAGTCAGAGATGATGACGGTAACTTTGTAATTGAAACAGACGAAAATGGAGATCCTGTTCCATTGACTTATGAAAATGGTTCTCCTGTTGAAACGAAAAAAGGGAATAGAAATGTATGTTCCAAAAATTGGAACAATGCTTTGACATATTTCCCGGATCAGAAGGTTCAGTATACTCCTGGCAAATGGGTAACAGTTATTTTACCCAAAAAATACACTCGTGCAGAACTGGAGACAAAATTCGGTACTGATGTCATGTTGGCTGAGATGACTGGTTTCCGAACCCCTGAAAGTTCATATGTAAATGGTATTCTGACCTATCATCTTAATTTTACTGAGGTAACTGATCCTGTGGCACATAAGCCATACATGATTAAGCCAGGTCATATTAAAGCCAGTACAGATGCTGACTATACCTCTCCTTACTGGGTGACTTTGATAGGATGCAGTGAGATGGGGCCAGATTATCGTGCAGAGGTGCCCAAAGATCATGCTCTTAAAATCGATGCAGAAGATGAAACTGAGGTAGTAATGTACGGCAGATATCAGCCTTATGGCATGAAACAATGGGAGTTCTACTTCCAGAATCCTCTTAAAAATGGAGTATATAACACTGCATGCGTATTTAAGCGCGTCGTTGATCCAGCTCAAGCTCCTACTGTTAAGCCATTCCGTTGCTACTGGAGAATTTGGTTGAAAGGTGAGGCCCAGGATGCAGGTGCTGGAGCTAAGAGTGCATTCTTTACGTTCGTTGATGATGAAAGCACACCGACAGGTATCGATCAGACTGAGACAAAAATTGCTATCGAGATCGGCAACATCTATGATCTGAACGGCCGTAAGTTGGATCTCAAGAAAGAAGACCTGCCGAAGGGATTGTTCATTATCGATGGTAAGAAAGTAATGATTAACAAATAATTATGGAGGATTGAAAGATGAAAAAAACATATAAAACTCCCGAGGTTCGTTTAGTTGGCTTAGGTGAAGAATTATTGGGTGGATTAACTCAAGAGAGTGTACAGGGTGACGCACTTTTCCCGGATGGCACTGAGGTTGCACCTGGTGGACCAAGTTCCGGTTCTGATGATCCTGAAGCTAAGCGCAACCGCGGCTTCTGGGATGATGAAGACTAATTGAACATTTGTGTTATAGCGAGATAATGAGTGGGGATAGGTTCCCGAGTGGATACCTGTCCCCACATTTATAAAACAAACGCCAAACGTGAAGCTGATAAGACTATATTAGTGCTTGTTCCAAATCTCCACAAAAGCGTTTATATCGCAAACAGAAAGCAATTCATAATAAGGAAAAAAGGCAGGTGTCTATCATCTAGACAAGCCCACCCCATTTGCTCTTTCATTGTCGGTGATTGTGAAATTCCCGACGACTTTTAAACAACAAATAAGCAAAAGCGGAATGTTTCAGGGGAAACTCAAAACTCCCCTGAACATTCAATTTGAGGTCGAGCAGCAGTGGGGACAGGAACCCGAAAGCTATCTCTCAGGAATCACCGGATCGAAAGAGCATTTCCGGCAGTGGTTCCTGTCCCCAGTAAATTTAATAAAAACAAATAAAGATATGAAGAGACATTTCTGGTTATGGATGATCTTGCCGATGATCGCCATCGGTTTTACTTCCTGTTCTGAAGATGACGAGCCGGAGATTCCCTGGTATGAGGATATAGCCACGCTCCAGTCGGATTATGCCAAGGCCCTTATCGATGCGCAGTATCCGGATGCCTCAAAGGTTTCCACGACACTGATGCCCATCAGCGAGAGTAATCCCGAACTGGAATGGATCACCGTCGATGGAAAGAAGATGGTATTGGTCTGTGCGATAACGAACCAGCCAAGTCTCAAGTTTTGGGCAGCCACCGATACTTTCCGGTTGTCTAAGCAGACAGGACTTTGGGTGACGTTGCCGCAGGAATGGAAACACCGTGCCGGACAATATGCCGGGATGGATTCGATCGCCTCCCGTTTCCGTATGAGTCAGATGTTGGGACTCTATCCCGACTGCG